>FUFK010043683.1_pt1 | contig 14800 bp, 24 predicted proteins | sample 1021851 | NCBI WGS metagenome assembly FUFK01 (sample SAMEA51879418, study PRJEB19060) | metagenome | reverse complement strand
TCTTCTGCTATTGTACTCCATTTAGCAAGTGGCTCGTTGCATTCTGGACAAGCTTTCCATTCGTCTTTTGTTAAAGTGTTTCCTTTGTACATAATCCTGCTAAAGCCAATCTTATATAAACTTTATAGGCACAAATAAACTTAGAAAGATTATATCAAAAGTTATCCCAGCTTGTAACACGAATACCACGTTTATCAATATCTTGTATCGCCAACTCACACATCCACAACGATATTACTGCATCTGATGTATGTCCATCCAGTCTACCATTTTTACCCCACATTAATCTAGACAAACCTTCTACCAATTTCCTAGATCCTATCGGCCCTGATTTATTTACTGATTTATTCCAGGGTATAATGTATTTACCTTGTTCTAGAGCCAAAGCTATCCTAGGGATACCAATTTGTGCATGATGCTTTTCGGAGCCTGTTCTGTGGCCTTGAACGGGCAAAGATGCCAAATCCTTAGCTGCGTGTGCTACCAATCTCTGGAACCCATTAGTCTCTACCATAATCATTGTAGGATTATGTTTCTCTGCTAATGATACAAGATTCTTTACCTGAGATGTCAACCAACCTGCTCCTTCTGCTTTTACCTTACCACACCACTGATACAATATCTGACGCACCTTAGTATCTCTATCATAAGACACAACTGTGTATGCAGTCTCATCATTTGTAGTATCAAGACCTACAGCCAAATCTACACCAATTACAATATCAGTATCTCCAATCGGTTTGTCAAATCCTAGAGATTCATCTAAGCATGGCTCAATAACTCCCCAAGGTATTACTGCCGTTTCGGGATCTAAAGGATTTAACAAATATTCTGACTCAAAAGCTCTAGTTCCCATAGAGTGTCTTTCTGCTTCTAGTCTTTCCATAGTCCAATACTCTGGCCATCTTGGTTTACCTTCTTTGTTCAAGGCAGGATGCCAAACGTGCGCCCAGTCTGGACTTTGTCTAACCCAGTCTGTTGCATCGCCCACTCTTTTTTGTGTACCAATCAACAATATCTTGCCCTCTGGTAAACGCATAGGCATTACAACCCTTTTGATAAAATGTATAACTCTGTCATCTGACATCTTAGGAAACTCCTCTAGAATATCATCCAGAATTATTAGATGAACGTGAGGACCTTCCAAAGATTTGCTAGTAGATGCAGCTCTAATCCTACTGCCATTGTTATAATGCTTCTCACTCTTTTTCCATGAACCTCCATCTTCTTTACCTTTAATAAAACTAGATAATCTCCAAGATCGTTTACATAATTCCTCAAACTGTTCTAACTTGTCGATCGCTTGGTCCAGAGTTGCAGATACATACAATGCCCTATAGTTTGGATATTTAGACATCATATATGCACAGTATGTCAAAGTAAACGTAGTCTTCAAGTGACCTCTTGCACACATTATTCCTACATATCTTTTATCAGAATTAATTGTATCAAACCAGCTCTGGTGCATTTCTCCTAATGGAACATACTCACTAGGTTCCAATCGCATAAAGTCAGTAAGTATATCATTAGCAAAATCAATAAATTCCAAATCTTCTTGTATTAGACCTTTAGCAAGTAAGTGTTGTGTGAACTGTTCTAATCCTTCGATGCTTGCCATTTCTTAACGTGTTCCTCATTTATGCTTACAGAAAGATACTTTGGATTTTGATCATAAAGATAGTCTGATAAGTCTTGAATATTATCTGTTTCATAAATTACTTTTCCTGTATCGCTATCGCAAATCCTAAACATTCAACCTTTCCTGAACTCTCTGTTCGACTGTGCATATTGTGTCATTATGCATTCCTCCGTGACATACTATTAATATTCTTGTAATTTCAAAACCTCGCTTTTTCCCAAGACCGCAAGTATTCCATCCAAATGAAATACATTTGTCCTGTACTTTACTAGCCATCAAATCTTTCCATCTACTCCATGTGCTAGCTTTTGTATCATATTCTCCTTTACCATTATAACATTCTTTTAATTGTCTAGGTGAATAAGGTGGATCAAATACACCATACTTTTGTGACTCTATTCTTTTAAGATAATCTACTGCATCTTCTTTGTATTCAAAAGGAAAAGGGTCAATGTAAGTATTACCTATTTCTTGTTGTATTAATTCTTTAATTGGCTTTATTGTAAATGTTTGTTTGTGAGGCATAGCCCATGCTCTTTCTATTATCACTCCAAGTCCCTTACCATTTCTACCCAGTTTCTAATTACTAAATTAATCTGCTCTTGNGATAGACCTGACTTCTTCATTGCTTCAGGCATCTTNTCTGCNATNTCTTGAATCAAAGTATCTTGCAAGTCTTTTGCACCCTCAAGACGTTGCAGTTCTCGGATCACAGAAACCATCTCNTAAGCTCTAATCTCTGACGNNCTNCTNTCTAATTGTGATGTNAATTTAGACTGTATTGATTGCANTGTTTTNATNTTCCTTATAGTAGANCGGGTGCTGTTNNTTNCNGTTTCTTGCTTNATNACNTCTCTTTGTTTGTCTAGTAAAGATTGCCAATCGCCTTGTTTAGCCCATCGCTTAATAGTGTTATGAGCTACTGAATTATTGTATTGCTCTTTTATCTTATTTGCAATAGTCTTGTATCCCATTCCTTGCAGAAAGAATACTCTTGCTTCTTCCTTTATACTATCATCATAGCGAGGCATTACAACTCTTCTTTCTTCCAATCCTTAACATAGGATTTAATTACTTGTCTAGCAAGTTCAGAAACTGGTCTGCCTTGTTGCTCTGCTATCTTACTGAACTCATCCCAACTATTCTTAGTTCCTTTGGGAAAAGTTAGCAAGTACTGATAAGGTCTGTTCTTATATGCCATATTAATCTATCCGAATAGAGGTTATATAACTCTCCTTTCTTTTAACCAAAAGCTCCAGTCTTTTTCAGGATACTTCAATGCTATCCAAGCCATCTGTGTTTCTGTAGGATTCATATTATCCAGGTAACTTGTTCTTTCTTTAACTGTATCAATGCTAGGCAATAATCTAGCAAAGTCTTCGCCTTCTTCTATCCATCTACCAAAACTACGTTTAAGTGAATGAAACTTATCTTCTTTGTATGCTAACATCCAATCCTTATCTCTAGATGCCTGTACTTCTCTTGCTTTGTCAGAAGTTCTGATCTCTGTAAGTCTATCTTCCAAGACAGCTAAGTTATGTTCTTCGTTTTCTAACTCAGCTTGTATTTTCTTATATTCAAACCTCTTAGTTGAGATTTTAGTTCTAAGTTCTTCTGTTTGTAGTGTTAAAGACATTACATCATTCTTTTCATCCATCAATCTGATAATTGACATCTCTATCATTTCAGACATAGACCTGCCTCTACACCAACCTTTAAACCTCTCCCATAATTGTGGAGATACTGAGATTCCTCTGACAATTCTAACTTCGTTATTATTCTTTCTTTTTCTACCCATTTTATGACCTCTGGAAACTTGGGATACTATAACCCATTAAATACTTTTTTATTATATATGTTATATAAAATCTTATATATATTATATAAGAAAAAATGTATTATTCTTCCTCCTCCTCACCTAGTATTTCTTTCTTCATTTTAGCTATATAAGCATCCCATTTAGCTAATAGTTTATCTGAATCCACGGTTGATCCTCTCTCTTAGCCAGTTAACACCAGTCCAGAATCCTACAACAAAAGATACAAAGCAGAAGAATAAAGCTAGTACATTACTCATCTTTCTTTTCCTCCAGGATATCTCTCATCATGTTTTTCATTAAGACAACCATCATGCCAAGACCAGTATCAAAAGCCTCTAGTTCTTTGTCTTCGTATTCCATGACATTCTTAGCTCTAAAGTTTCCTGCATGAACTATTAGTTCGTTTAGTAAAACTACCCAGGCATCTTTTACATTACTCATTTCTGCAATCAGCACAGAAACTACCATGCTCCTCCACCTCTAATGGCGTGATAATAAATCCGCAGCTTTTACATCTCCAAGTCATTGATATTTCTCCGAGCAATAATCGCAAAGCCAATATGTTGATCTGTTCTTTTCAAGATCATCAATATCTAAATGAACCATTCCATGACCATGAAACTTACTGTGTTCTTTACAGAGCTGCCTTAAACCAATATTAGTACACATATCACACTGATAAGGCTTCGGTGTATATTCTTCACTCATAACACTCACCACACCTTAAACAACACATCTCAAAGAGATAAGCCCCACAGGCAGGACAAGCTTCTTCATCGTATTCAGTAACACTCATTGTTTACCTCTGCTAAGTGCTGCTGCTTCTTTAGCATCTGCAACCGCCTCTAAAACTTTTAGTTTAACACTCTTTCTTAATTGTCTAAAACTATAATCTTGAATCTTGTCATCTACTTTTTCTCTAGCATCCAGGGTAACTGTTTCGCTAACATCAACACGAATAGATTCATACTGCTGGGATCCTGCTACAGTAATTCCCATCTTTACAGTGTAACCTTCAGTTTCCATCTACTTCCTCCTGTGATTTCTTTTTCCAAGTCTTATCTACAATAGTATGACATCCTGAACATTGTATAACGCAACAGTCGTATCTTTCAGATTCAATAACTTCTGCTTTTAATTTAGCTCCACACTTCATACAGTTCATTCTAAACTCCCCTTTATTCCTGTGGTGTGTTCCTCAAAGGCTAGATAACAGTTTTTACAAAGATGACCTATTCCATGATACTTGACAGCTTTTTGAGATACTTTGATTGTAACAGATACATTCCCTATTGAATGTCTTTCAATGCCGTGATCCCAGCATCGGTCACACAATTCTATTCTAGGCATCGTAGATCACCAACTCCAAATACTACGCCCGCACGAACAAGCATAGAGATATTTAATTGATGTTTTATGCGTTGCTACAAATATTGATTTACATTTGTAACATTTTTTAGGTTTCATATTATGATACATAATATGCATTCCTTTTGCCTTTGCTACAGCCGCAGTAGGCCAAGCTGTTTTTGCTTTTGTTTTTGTTGTTGAGTTCATTTTGCTCATGAGCTTAGATAGACTAGGGTTATATAACAGTTTTGCCTCTAACTCCACATACCCCAAAGCTTATATAACCTATAGCTATCTAAAGATTACCACACAAAAGATGTGGCAAAGGAAAAACATGAAAACCGAAAACATGAAAACCGAAAAACAGTACGAGCAAGTCAAAGTTGGCAAAGTTTATGATCTTGGCGGAAACGGCAAGTGGATGGACATCTGGGAATTAAGAGAGGTCGAATAAATGAATTTTATAACTGAAGATTGCAGCTCTAATTTTATACAATGGCTAGAAAAAAATTATCCGCACATTATTGAAGAATGGGAGAATAATGAAAATTAATTATACTACTATTCGTGCGCCTGATAAAGTAATGGATTATTTGTTAGATCAGTTATACCTTCTTACTGAATCAAAGTTTATTGATGCAGGTGAAAGAGAAGATATAGAGTGTGCATTAAACTCAATCGAATATGTAAAAGACTACTGGAGAGATCAAGAATGATTGAGTATAGAACTTTACTTATGGACCCACCCTGGAATGAAACTGGTGGAGGTAAAATTAAACGTGGCGCAGATCGTCATTACCCACTTATAAAACCTAAAGATATGCTACCTACCATAATGGCTGGAATAAATGAAAAAGGCCGAATCGCAGATGACGCACACTGTTATATGTGGGTGACAAACAACTTCTTAAAAGATGGACTTCAGCTCATGGAAGATTTAGGATTTAGATACATTACAAACATTGTATGGGTAAAAGATAGATTTGGATTAGGTCAATATTTTAGAGGGCAGCATGAGCTAATGCTTTTTGGAGTTAAAGGCAAATTCCATAGAAACAAAATACCTGATAGCAATTGCGCTTCCGTTATTCATGCAAAGAGAAGAAAGCACAGCCAAAAGCCTGTAGATCAATATACTAGGGTTGAATCTATAAGTGCTGGTCCTTACTTAGAAATGTTTGCAAGAAGTAATCGTGATGGCTGGGATGTTTGGGGCAATGATCCTAGCGTACAAAGTGACAATGGACAAACTACATTAATATGAACACTATGGAGCTTTTTGCAGGTTCAAGAAGTTTTAGTAAGGTAGCCGAAGACTTTGGATGGAATACATTTACTGTTGATTGGGAACAGTATGGTGGCATTGATTACATTACAGACATATTGAAATTTGATTACTCTAAGGTTCCAGATAATATAGATGTAATATGGGCTAGTCCGCCTTGTACTACCTTTTCTGTAGCGTCTATGGGACATCATTGGACTGGTGGTAAAGAAGCGTATATTCCTAAAACAGAGAACGCTAAAATTGGTTTACAAATATTAGAAAAGACAATTGAAATTATTAAAACAATAAATCCTAAATATTATATTATAGAAAACCCAAGAGGCATGATGCGTAAAATGCCTCAACTAAAAGAGTTTAAACCTTTTCTTCAAACCCCTTGGTATTGTCAATATGGAGATAAAAGGGCTAAACCAACAGATATTTGGTCTAATGTTAACTGGAAATCTAAAAGATGTAAACCTAATAGTCAAACCTGTAATCACGAACGTGCGCCTAGAGGATCAAAGACTGGAACACAAGGAGTTAAAGGAGCTTACAATCGATCTATAGTTCCTGAAGGATTATGTATTGATATTTGTAATGCTATAATTAATAACAAAGGAACTTTACAAACTACACTATTCTAAAGTTGTAGTTGTCTTACGAAATCCTTTAAGTTTAGTTCTGGTTCACCCAACGTTAACTTAGTTACAACGGTGTCGCCTATTTCGGTCTCGTAAGCTACTACTGGTAGGATAACATCCTTTTCTAATACAGGAACATCTAACTGCACTAAATCGCCTAATCCTACCCATTCTACGTTGTGCATAGTTATAGCATAATTAAATGTGGGTTTTAAAAATGATTGTAAAACTTCATACGCTGTATTTTCTAACTCTCCTCGATTTACAGTATCTAAAGTTATCAAAGCAGAACTAGGGCCAAATTGTTTGATGCTATCTTCATTGCTTAAAGATTTAAAAATATTAGCATCTGATTTGCTTTGAGCTGTAATAGAATTAACTAATCGTGTTGTATCTATTTGAGCAACAATTCCTTCTCCTGTAATATTTGCATTGTCTTCAGATATTTTAAGCACCGCTTGATTATTAGTATTTTTATGATCTGCTAAATAAATATCAAACTTATTGCCTGAACGTATTGCATAATTATATCTTACAAAATCAGTGCTTTGGTGAAAGTTATCATCAAAAGATGCAACCATAAACTCTATACATTTATCAATAAAGTCTTTGCGTTTTTGTAAACCTGCCAATCCCATTTCTTTAGTAGCTTTTATTGATGAACCTAACAATGTTTCCCTAACATTTATATCTCTGTAATCTGCTGCATCTTTAATTAAAAAATATAAATCTTGGCCAATAATGTCAGACTCTTTAAACTCATTAAATTCAGAAGTAGCTAAGAATGTAATTCTATCTAAAGCTACAATGGAATGCGTTTGATTACCTGGTTTAATTATTTTAATAATACCTTCAAAATTTAAATTGTGTACACCACCGCCTCTTCCTATTTCAATTTTTAACACTGCACCTAATCTACATTTCATTAATGATTCTTTATCAGATACTTGTATTGTTACGGATCGTGGCTCGTTTACTGTAGCTTTATAAAATACTTTGCTAACAGTTAAAACATCATTGTCATCTACGGTTGCTGTAATGTCTATATGTTCAGCTAGATTAACAGATTCAGGTATAGGCATTAACTAACATCCTCACCAAGTATTACAAAGTTTAGATTTGCCAAATACACATTAGGGTCTACAGTATCTTTTGTAAGGTTACCTGATTCTAATCGCATTCGCAACGTTCTATAAGATGTAGTTGGCGAGTCTAACTTTTTACTGTCTAAGAAAACGTAATCGTATCGGTTGCCTTCAACTAAACTAAACAATGCCCTGTAACCTGTTTGGTCTAAAGCCTTAGCTTGAACAGTTACTTTTGGAACACCTAGTTTAGTTCTAGTAACACCTACAGGATAACGTCTTATTCCTAATGGCATTTGTGTAGAAATACCGCCACTTCTAGTTAGGTTTACTTTTTCTATAGCAATATTGCTAGCTAAAGCTAAATCGTCAAGGTTCAAAGTTTTTGGAGCTGTAGAAATAACTGAGGTTTCAGTCTCAGACCAGTAAAACTGAAAATTAAAATCTGTACTTGTGCTGCCTCTATCAGTAGCATTATACCTAGTTTTAGAACTATCTACTACTGCTAAATAAAAATCAATTTCATCTTGAGCATCTGCACTGTTAAAAACCGCACAACTTATAGTTGGTTTTTTAGCAGAGTCGTGACGAATAATAGTTGGCGTTTCATCTGCATCCGTTGTTGCAACTGCTGTAGAAATGTATGTTCTTTCTTCTTCTGTCAAGTTGTTTTCGTCTGTTTCTATTAAAGCAACATTGTAAAAATTACCATCTTCAACACCATCGTTATCAGAGTCTCTTAAAAAAGATTTAAGTTTGTAAAACTTAGGCGAGTCAAATGTACCATTGTCACCACTGTCATTACCGACTTTGATAATATCGCCTGTAAAAAAGTTCTGCTCAAACCAACAATCATGGAATCCAGATCGATGACTTGCTGACAAATCTTGAATAACAATTTTACCACTGCTGTCAAAATCTACAAATCCTGGACTGACTCCCCTAAGCATTGCGTGACCACCCCATTTATATCTGTTAGCAAATCTATAAACATTAATGTCAGTGCCACTTGAGTGAGTTGTTGCAGTTGTGTTATTATATCCTCTATCTACACCGATGGTTGAACCAGACAATGAATGTACAAACATAATTTCATTGTCAATTTTGATTATGTCTCCAGGAACAATAACTGAGCCTGTGATTGTAAGTACATCATCTGTTGCATCTAAAGTTTCATCTAAATTAGAAGTAGAATCTACGATTGAGTTTGTAACGTTACTGTCATAAAACAAATCTTTGTTAATTACAGTGTTTCCTGCTCCGCCAGTATCAGCTTCATTAGCTACTAATATAAATCGTTTACAATCATACAAGCCACCATTTTCAGCAGCAGCTTTTGATACACATACAACACATTCGATTTCTTTAAAGAAAATTTCATCGCCACCAGAGTCAACTGCCACTGAACCTATATTGGGCCTAGCGTCAATGTCAAAAGAAGCAGGAGACGCAGTAGCGGAGGTAAAAGCATAATGGTCAAAAAGGGCATCAGTATCAGTAACGCTATCACCATCACTTTTGTAACTAGCCAATCCAAATATTTTGAATGTAGTGTCATCAACATCTTGTGAACTTAATGAACCTATCTTTACTCGTTTACTGCCGTCATCAAACACACTGTTATCGTTTTCTAGAGCATTTGCTGTAACAATAGTATTGCTAGTGCTTTCAGGAATATATCCCCATAAATATTGTTCTATTGTTGTATCTGCACCTGTAGATCTAGAATGTTGCCCAGATAAGGTCAACGCAGTTGTTCTGTCTCCATATTTAGCTTGAGTAACTTTTTTTGTAGACGTAGAAATAACAGCACTTGGAAATCCAAAGATAACATCAGGTTGATGACTGTTCACAGCTTGCTTATCTGACCTAAAACCATTCTGGTCTTCCACTTGCACTTTTACTACTTTTGCTCCAGCAGAAGAATATACATGACTTACAACTGTGTTCGATCCGTTATTATGTACAGGTGTCAGTTCACTCATTTCATAAACTGCATAATCATCATCTGTGTCACTTACACCAGAATCCCAATTAACTCGTATCTTAGTAAATTTGTTAGAGGTAGGTGTGTTAGCAACTGCATCTGTAATAATTTTTAGATATACTTTTTGACCTATTGATAAATTAGCGTTTGCAGAACCTAAAGCTGACGACAGTGCTGAATCTGTATAAAGTAAAGCTCCCGTGCTTGTTTTAATTTTAGGCCTAAATAACTCTAATTCTGTACCACCAGTTGCACTAGTTCCTGTATTGTCATTATTAACGGTAAATACTCTAGCAAATAATCGTGTACCTTCTGTAAAGCTTCCTGAAAACTGACTTGTATTTACTACAAAGTTTTTAGCTGCTGCTGTAAAATCAGGACTGCCTGTTGCAGAAACTCCTGTTGAATTATCCATATCAATGTAAAATCCTGATATAGTGCTGTCGTCTGGTAACGAGACTGTTAAATCACCAGTAGTGCCGTTACGGTTAGCGGCTAAAGTCATAGTAGCAGCGTCTGGTTTTCTTAATAGGTGATTTAAAGTAATTACAACATTGTTTTGAGTAAGCACAAAATTATCTGTTCCACTATTATAAACTGCAAGTGTACAAATAGAACCGAATGTCCATCCGCAAGCTTGTAAATCTTCTTCAGATAGAGTAAGCGTTTCAGTAGTAGAACCTCCAGGTTCTGTATCTAATTTGTTTCCTTCTACTATTGTTGTAGCATTTGTAGCTAAATGTCCACTTTGCCAGTTGCTAGGATCCCACTTCTTGTTAGTTGCATCTTGTCCTTCTTGATTATAACTATAGAAAGACATCGTATGAAAATTTATTTTAGAAGCAAATTCATCTTTTACTTTATAAATTTCTATATCGCTACCATCGTTAGATATTGTAAACCTAATTGTAATGGTTGAAATATATGCTTTATCTGATAATTCAATACTTTCACGTTGTGGTATTTTAAATTGCAAAATACCTACTTTTGTAGAAGTTGCATCACTGTCAATTTCAACATCTACTCCAAAACTGTTATTAGCTGGATTGCCACTAACAAGTTTTCCAAAATCATAATTAGATATTACTGTACCCATTATCTACCTCCTAATACATTCAATACACCACTAACTGGCCCAAAGGTTAAGGCATCACCAAGTTCTGCCGCTGCTGACGTTACTCCTTTTATAGAGTTAAAAGCCTTATCTACTAACTCACCAAGAACTTTGAAGGCATCTGTCAAACCATCTACTGCTTTAGTAACTAAACCAAATTTGTTCTCAAGAGCAATAAGAGCTATCGTTAACATGACAAGACCAACAACAATGACACCAATAGGATTTGCTGCAAATGCAGCAGAAAGGGCGTTTGTTGCAGCCGTTAAAACTCCTGTAGCAGAAGCATTAGCAAGCTTTGCTTTTATCTCAGCAAGATTTACAACTGTACTTAATTTAGAAAATGCTATGTACATTTCCATCGGCCCTGCAATCATTTCAAACCCAAACCTAACTTTATTCAGTGCTACTTCTTGTTCCTCTGTTACTAAACCTAACTGACGAGCTGCCCCTGATGTTTTAGCAAATCCACCTGCTATTTGATTTAAACTACTAACCATCGCCTCTTGTTTTGCAATGGCTTCTAACATTTGTAAACTAGATTTCTCAGTCTGTTCTTCAAACTCTTTTGTTTTTTGTGTTGCTTTTTCTAAGCCTTCTTCAAGGCCTGTTGGATCTGCCTCTAATAATATTCCAAGTTCTTCAACAACTACCATTATGCTCCTAACTCCATTTTAACATCTCGTTGCATTTGATTTAATTCCTCTAATCTTTCCTGATTAATCTTATGAGCTATTGTAGCTTTTTCTGATGTCAATGAGTTTACATAAGATAACAGCGTATCTCTGTCATAATCATCTAAAGCATCAAGCAACAATCTAACATCATCATATTTTAATTTTGGTTCTTCTATCATTAACTCTAACATTGCAACATAAATTGGCATAGACTTACTATGTGCATTGTTAAGAACCTTAATTTCTTTATCACTCAGTGTCAATCCTTTTGCGTTCTTGTCATACAACTTACGAAGCATTGGCAGATTTTTAGCCATACCTTCCTTAGTTTGCCAGAACCTCTCGTTTATTGATCTCCACTCTTCTTCAGATAATCTACGCAATACAATCATGGGTTTTTGTTCGACTTCTCTAAGACCAAACCACACTTTCTTCTTAGGCATAAATTTAGCTACAGATGGTAAGAATACTTCTTTACGCTGCCAATACTCCTCTCGGATATGACTCATGTCAATTAGGGGCGTGTCGATTTGACCTTTGACCTTTACCATTTACCTACCTAAGTTGTGTTAAGTGTCCAATCTGCCGATATTGCAAATGCACTAAAGTTCTTGTAATCACCAGCTCCTCGGAACTTAATTGTCATCGTATCTACTATTTCACCTGCACCAGTCATTGGTCTTGTGAAGGATGTGATAGTTCCGTTAGTTAAAGCGATTGAACCGTAAGTTGTACCGAAGTCTAACCTTACTAGTGGTATAGTTGCTCCGTCTACATATTTGTCATAGAATGTTTCGTCTTCAGCAGTCATTGATATTTCTAATGTTATGTCTGCTAATCCTCTGCTTACCTTATTATTAGCTAAAAACTTAGTCACTGAGTTCCTAGTTGTTGTCCCAGCGATCGGCACATTGTTGTTTGTGATCGTAAGTTTAACAGTCTTAAGATTATCGAATGTAGTATTCATATCATCTACTGCGTATATTGTCCTGGATGACTCAGTATTATAAATTCCTTTTAATAAATTTACTGAAGTAGTATCTGCTCCTGCTCTAGTACAAGACCAGTTTGCATCTGCATGAATTAAATCTTTTATTTCTTCAGTAGTGTCTTCAGCTCCTGCTGTTAGATCAAGAACGCCATCTGTTGATATTGAAGTGTCAAGCGTGTCTTCACTTGCAAATATTCTCATATATCTTTCTCCCACCTCAATATAACTACCTGCTGGCCCATCAGGAACAATACCCTTAGTAGCTGCTGCTAAACCTGCACTTACTGTAAGATCAGTGGGCAGTAGAGGATCTGCTGTAGGAGCTGCTGGAAATGTAGATGATGAAAAGTTATCATTCAAAAATTTACTGTCATTAGAAAAGTCTGCATTTGTTTCTGTAGAATCTTGAGTAATCAAAGCTGTACATTGTGCATCCACTGTAATAAATCCTCCAGTAGTATAATCAGCTTCTAATGTTACCACGTTAGGAACTACGCCAGTTGCAAGTGTAAATTCACTAGTTGCATTATCTCTAACAAGTAACGCCATACTATCTACGTTATTAGTCAATGAATGAGGTATTGGACTGCCAATAGTTGTACCGCCAATCGCTCTGCCAATAAGCTCCTGCCATCCTGTGCCAGTGCCTTGACAGGCTACTTTTATTGGTACATTAACTGCAATTGGCCCTCCTGCATGAAAGCTCTCTGTAGATTGTCCAATGGATGCTACAGGAGCAATATTCATTTCTACCGATCTTGGGTCAAATGTATCCAATAATCCTAAGTGTACCAATGCTGAGTTAGGTGTTGGGTCTCCGTATGAATCTCCTGCACCTGCTGTTCTTTCAGCCTGGAATGCTGCTTCTATGTTCTGTGTTAGTTTTACCATTATACCACCGCCTCGTAACTTGTTATTTCACAATCGAGAACGTAACGAAACCAGCGTCTATTCTTGTCTGACTGGTCTACTCTAGAAAGCAGTTTTATGTCTGCGTAATCAGTGTTCAAAGCAGTTGAACTGTTACCTGCTCTTGCACCTTTGATAATACTCACAACTCCAGAATATAACTTTCTAAGTCTTGACCTACTTACCGCTGTAGATATATCTATGGAAATCCTTGCGGTTCCCTTGTCTACTCCATCTCCTATTCCTAAAAAGTCGTGATTTGCTGCTACTTCATAACAGCGTATTAAGTCTCCATTNTTCAAATTCTTTTTTCCAAGATCCCAAGATTCGTCTATTGTAGGCGTTGTAGAATCTACACTAGATGCTACCTGCGCCCAGTTACTTGATAATACAGATACGACTGTACTTACAGGGTCATTGACTGATGCGTAAGTAACAGCCATCAGTAATCTGCGTTAACCCTCCCAATACCAAAGCCACCAATACCTGTTGCCATTGCAAGCTTACGGTCAAGATGACCACCATCTTTCAATATCTTCATACCCATATCTTCAAACTTCTGTGACCTAGAAGCATTGTCCATAGAATCATCACCTTCTTGCATCAAATTTAAATCATCATTCATTGCAATTATAGAAGCTGTAAAATATATGGTTGCTAGTTTAATGTCATCTGGAGTGTTTGCTTCTCCATATTTGTAACTGACATAACCGTCTACACCAGATGGACTACTGTTTACCATATTAAATGTTGAGTAATTCTCGATGTATATTAATCCTCTCTCTGTGTCGGCCCACATATCTTTGTCTACTACATCTGTAACAGAACTACCAAGTGCCTTACCTTCATCAGAATCTAAGTAATCTTGGTATTTGCTACCATTCCAGATCTTGACATTTCCATTTGTGTTACTAAAATTAGGAGTAGCATTCTGTGAAAAACTTAGTATTGGAAAATGCTCTAATTGTATTCTACCTCTGGTGTTTACTACATTAGACCTAACTTTCTGAATTCTTACTCTTTCATCTGTAACTTCCTTAGCTCTAGCTGTTGCCCAAGCATGGTCTGTTAATTCATCAACCCTAGCTTCAGACATTGCAATGTAATTATCTACATCTCCATCTGATGGAGTAGTCGATCCACTAAAATCAGCTACTTGTAAAAAGGCAGATACATCGTTTCTTACACAGTAAACCATCAGAGTATCCTACTCAATGCTGTATTCATCAACTTTTCGCCAGTAGTTGCTACAACCATACCATTCATGTCGATTGGTTGTCCTGCCATGTTCCAGCCGATTGCTCCAACTGGTAACGTA
>FUFK010076774.1_pt1 | contig 14802 bp, 15 predicted proteins | sample 1021851 | NCBI WGS metagenome assembly FUFK01 (sample SAMEA51879418, study PRJEB19060) | metagenome | reverse complement strand
ATCTTTCCCTTCCAATCTTAACTTACCATTTTCTTTTGAGCCTGCCTCGCCACCAAAAGATACATAGTCTTCAAAGCTAATAATTTCAGCCTTAATGAAACCTCTTTCAAAGTCTGTATGGATTCTTCCAGCTGCTTGAGGAGCAAGAGAGCCTCTTTTTAATGTCCATGCTCTCAGTTCATTTGGGCCAGCAGTAAAAAAAGTATCCAAACCAAGTATTTCATACCCTTTTTTAATAATTTTGTTGAGGGCTGGTTCTTCTATACCTTCTAGTTCTAGAAAATCTTTTTTATCCTGTGCATCAAGGTTAGCTATTTCTTCTTCTAATTTAATTTGAACTTCAATAACTTCTTGATTCATTTTTTTTGCATATTCCTTAAGATTATCAAGATTCTCTTTAGATGATTTAGTATCAGAAACATTTGCAATGAAGAAGATTGGTTTAGCTGTTAATAATTGAAAAGACTGNATTATTTTTAGATCNTCTTTNTTGGANNAGTCAGATATATNAATAAAATNTCCAGANTCNAGAGTTTTTANACAANTNTCNATTAANNTNAATTCATTNGCTNAATCCTTATCNCCNGANCTTAATTTNTTTTCNATTTTNTCTTTTCTTTTATTTAAGGTTTCTANATCNGCAAAAATAAGCTCNAGATTTATTACNTCCGCATCTCTGGTTGAATTAATTTCACCATCNACATGAGTGATATTNNTATCNTCAAANCANCTTACAACATGAGCTAAGGCATTCATTTCTCTTATATTTGATAAGAAGCTATTTCCAAGACCTTCACCCTTAGATGCACCCTTAACCAATCCAGCAATATCAACTAAGTTTAATGTTGTAGGTATAACTTTTTTAGCTCTCACTATTTCTTGCAATTTATTGAGTCTTGAGTCAGGAACCTCAACAACTCCGACATTTGGTTCAATTGTGCAAAAAGGGAAATTTTCTGCAGGTATAGAGGATTGAGTAATTGCGTTAAACAATGTTGATTTACCCACATTAGGTAATCCAATAATCCCACATTTAAAGCCCATATTAATTNACTAAGTTTTGGAGTTTTTCTATTTCGAGGCTAAATATTCTATCTTTGTGAGCTATNATTTTTTTATATAAGTCCTCAAGAAGCTGAGTCTCAGCNGGTTTAAACTTACCTAAAACCCAATTTGTAACTTCATTTTTCCTACCAGGATGGCTAACACCAATTTTTAATCTTTTGAAGTCTTTACCAATGACATTTGATAAATCTTTTAATCCATTGTGACCACCATCTCCGCCTCCAGATTTAAATTTTGCCTCACCAATTTGTGTATCAATGTCATCATGCAATACTAAAATCTGCTCTGGTTTAGCATTAAGGTATCTTTTGAGCAATAAAGCAACTCTGCCAGTTTCATTTACATACACATCTGGCACCACTAAATAGACATGGGGCTCTACCTCACAAATACTACACTTTAATTTTGATTTTTTTACGAAAGTTAGTTCGTGATCTTTGGCAATTTTTTCAACCCAATCTTTGCCAATATTATGCCTGGTATTGTTATATTTTTCTTCTGGATTTCCGATTCCAAGAATAAATACTTTTTGCACAGAGTAATTATTCTGAGGCTTCTTCTTTATCTTCTGATTCTTCAGAGCCTTCGTCAGAAGCTCCATCAGTGACCTCATCACCATCTTCGTCTCCTTCAACAGTATCATCCTCAAGAGGCTCTTCTTCAACTACAGCTTTTGGAGCATTCACAGAAACAACCATTTGATCAGTTTCTTCCGTAAGTCCTGGAATTTCTGAACCCTCTGGAAGTGATAAGTTGGTAAGTCTTATTGAGTCGCCCAAAGCAAGTTCGGCAATATCAACTTCAATAATTTCAGGGATATTTTCTGCAGAACACAGAATCTCTATATCTCTCATTGTTTTTGTAACAACTCCACCTTCTGTTTTAACTCCTATACAGTCTTCTTCATTTAAAAAGTTAAAGGGAATTGTGACTTTAAGCATAGTTTTCCTCGAAACTCTCATAAAATCAGCATGAAGCAACTTNCCTTTCATNGGCTCNCTTTGAAGNTCCTTAAGNACAACCTTTTCATCANTGTCACCNACTTTNATGATTAGAACTTGAGTAAAAAATAGNTCATTCTGTGATGCCTTTGTGAGCTCATTTAGAGGGATNTTTACATTTAAGAGCTCTTTCTCATTTCCATAAATNACAGCTGGNACCATNTTNTCACTTCTNATATTNCTNGCTCTATTAGACCCAAGCTCAGANCTNGAAACTGCATTTATCATTATTTGTTCTGACATAAAAAACCTCTTATAAAAAAACCGCACTCAAGGATTCNTCATTAGAAAGCCTCTTAATACACTCTGATATTANTGGTGCGATNGATATGACGCGTATTTTACTGCATTTTTGACCATCTTNGGTAAGAGGAATCGAATTAGTTACAACAAGTTCATCAATCTCAGANTTACTTATTCTTTCAATAGCNGGACCTGANAAAACAGGATGAGTTATATATGCACTTACTTTACTTGCCCCAGNATCTTTTAAAGCCTTNGCTGCATTGCANANTGTTCCTGCTGTATCGATGATGTCATCAGGAACNATACATTCTTTTCCAGCAACATCACCAATNATNTTCATNACNTCTGANTCATTNGCCNTATCTCTTCGCTTATCTATAATTGCAAGATCAAGNCCATCNAGATATTTTGCTAANGCTCTNGATCTNACNACNCCACCNACATCTGGNGANACAATAACTAAATTATCTTTAGAATAATNNTTNNATATATCTTCAANCATNAGTTTTGTTGCATAAACATTNTCAGCAGGCATATCNAAAAAACCTTGGATTGTNTCAGAATGAAGNTCTAGNGTTAGAACNCTATTAATNCCNACAGANCTAAACATATCAGANACAACTTTTGCACTAATTGGGACTCTTGAAGANCTNACTCTTCGGTCTTGTCTAGCATAGCCANAATANGGAACAACNGCAGTNATCTTAGAAGCAGAAGATCNCTTTAGGGCNTCAGCTAGTAACATTANTTCCATNAGATGTTTATCAGCTGGAAAGCAGGTNGACTGAATTATAAAGGTATCNTGACCTCTAACATTCTCATTAATTTCTACTTGNATTTCACCATCTGAAAANGTTCCCAATTCAATNGAAGANAGCTCATTATTTAAAAGTTTTGCGACTTCATNTGATAGATCAATNCAAGATGATCCTGANAAGATATCTATTGTTCCATTACTCATATTTATTTGGCTGGGGTGGTAGGATTCGAACCTACGCATGACGGGATCAAAACCCGTTGCCTTACCGCTTGGCCACACCCCATCTCTTTAAACTCCTGTCAATGGTGAGTATTGTAATCCTTCACAGAAAAAGAATCTCCAATTTTTTGGAATTTTTTGTAATATTTTTTTTAAACCATCCTTTTTGTCATACTCTATAAAGAGTGTTGAGCCAGTTCCAGATAGCTTCAAATCATAATCATTTATATTGCTAGCATAAAATTCCTCAATGCTTTTATTTTCTCTTAGTAGAGTATCTAGGAATGAATTTTGATGATTGGGACTTAATTTATCAATTTTGAGTTTTCTGAACATTTCACCAGTTGAAACTTCAATATTTGGACAAATAAGTAAGAATTTATTTTTTCTAAATTCAACATCTAAAAAAACGTCACCAATTCCTTCTGCAATAGCATTTTTGCCATATATAAATATAGGAATATCTGCCCCTAAAGGCTTCCCAATTTTAGCTAACTCTTCCCTGGATAAATCAAGATCCCAAATTTTGTTTAATGCAATTAGAGTTGTTGCTGCATTAGAGCTCCCACCTCCAAGCCCAGCTCCAACTGGAATATTCTTTTTTAAATGAATCTGAATACCTTCATCTACTTCACAATATTCTTTGATTGCGTTGAATGATTTAAAAATTAAATTATTTTCAGGCTCTATCTCTAAACCATGACAGCTAATATTGAAAGATTCATTACTTTTCTCGAAAGTAATCTCATCGAATAGGTCTATAAACTGGAAGGTAGTTTCTAAATTATGATAACCATCAATTCTTTTTGAAATAACTTTCAAGTTAAGATTTAACTTTGCAGGAGATAAAAACTTCATTTTGCTTCAATTATTTTTCTTTACTAGATAAGTTGTATAATAACATTCATAGTTTTGATCAAAAATGAAAAAAAATCTTTCAAATCAATCAATTTTTAGCTACAGCTAAATACTTAACTTAAATAATGCAAGAAATTCACCTAGTTGGAATAAACCATAAGACCTCAAAGGTTTCAGATAGAGAAAGATTTATCGTTGATGATTCAAATCTCATTTATCTAAATGATTTTCTAATTTCAAAATTAGATAAAAAGATTTCTGGTTTTTTTGGCCTTTCTACATGTAATAGGACTGAAATATATTTCTATGGAGANAAGGGCATAGAAGATGATGTCCTAAANCTAACTAANGAGGCNCTTAATATTTCTGATATACCTGATAAAAACTTTTATATTTTTGACGGTTTAAAAGCATTTGAGCATATGTGTAGAGTTTGTTGCGGCATAGATTCTCAAGTGGTTGGGGAGCAAGAAATATTTGGACAATTTAAAAACGCATATAATTCAGCCAAAGCTTTTAGGCTCGTTGGGAAAGAACTTATGATTTATGTTGAAAAAGTTTTTGAAATTACAAAAAAAGTAAGAACTGAAACAAAGATAGGTATAAATCCATTATCTGTGAGCGGCTTATCATTCAACCTCGTAAAGGAAATATTTGAGAATCCTGAAAACAAGGAAGTCCTAGTAATTGGAGGAGGAGATTTAGCAAAATCTATAATTAAAAACCTCTTTGACAAAGGCTTGAGGTCTATTTCTGCTATAAATAGAACTATAAAAGAAATAAAGATATCTGAAGATTTTTCTGTAATTCCAATGCCTCTAAATCTAGTCCATAGAGAAATTATTAATGCTGATATTATTATTTGTTCTGCATCAAGTCTTACACCAATTATTGGTAAAGGAGCAGTTGAAAATGCATTTAAAAATAGAGGAAACAAACCAATGATGATAATAGATTTGGCTGTTCCTAGGAATGTTGAACCAGAAATAGAAGATTTAGAACTGGTTTACTTGTTTTCAATTGATGATATCGAAAAGATTTCTCAAGATAATCTTGAAGAAAGATTNGTTGAAGCTGGAAGAGGAAAAGAGATCATCAAATATCAAGCCTTAAAATCACATAAAACTATTAATTCAAAGATAGAAGATGACAAATTTGCTTTTGAGATATTAAAACTTCTCAAATCTATAGACGATAAAAGAGTATTTGAACTTTCCAATGAAAACGACATAAATTTAGAGTTTTTAACTCTTGTTGAAAATAAAAACAATATTCAATTATCAGAAAAGCTTAGAAAAAAAATTGAACTTATCGATGGCCAAAAACTTATTTCAATAATTTCTAATTATAAATAATGCAAGATTCTATTGAGGCAAAGCTAATAAAACTTTCAGAACGCCTTTCNGAAATTGAAAAACAATTAATTGAGGAATCCTCAACTTTAAATCAAGATGATTTAATTTCATTAAATAAAGAGTTTTCGCATATTCAACCTATTGTTGATCTTTATTCCAAGTATCTAAAGGTTCTCGATGAAAATACACAAGCAATAAGTCTTTCAAAGTCTGATGAAAATGAAATTAAAGAATTGGCTCAAATAGAGGTTGAAGAAACAGAAAACTCAATGAATGAAATCCTTGGAGAACTAAAGTTAATGCTTTTACCAGTTGATGAGGATGATGAAAGATCAGCTTTTTTAGAAATCAGAGCCGGAGCAGGAGGAGATGAAGCTGGGATTTTTTCAGGTAACTTATTTAGGATGTACTCTAGGNTAGCAGAAAGGGAAAAATGGATTATTGAAATTATTTCCCAGAAAGATGCAGAGCATGGAGGCTTTAAAGAAATAATTGCAAAAATATCAGGAAAGCTAGTCTACAAAACACTTAAATTTGAATCGGGAGTTCATCGGGTTCAAAGAGTTCCTGAAACTGAATCACAAGGCAGAGTCCACACATCAACATGTACCGTTGCTGTTCTTCCTGAGGCAGAAGAAATAGATGATATAGAGATAGATAAATCAGAAATAAGAGTAGATACTTTCAGAGCGTCTGGAGCAGGGGGTCAGCATGTTAATAAAACTGACTCAGCTGTAAGAATTACTCATCTTCCAAGTGGTTTGGTTGTAGAGTGTCAAGATGATAGGTCGCAGCACAAAAATAAGACAAAAGCATTATCCCTCTTAAGCGCCAAGTTAAAAAAACAGGAGGAAGAAAATCAGCAAGCTGAAATAGCTTCTGAGAGGAAGATCCTTGTAGGCTCAGGCGATAGAAGTGAAAAAATTAGAACTTATAATTTTCCTCAAGGAAGAGTTACTGACCATAGAATTAAACTTACCCAGCATAATCTTGATCAAGTAATGGATGGAGATATAAGATCNATCAGCGATGCCTTAATAGCAGAAAATCAGCTAGAAATGCTTGCTCAGCTTGAATTAGATAATAAATGANGTCTGAAAAAGNTATTGATCTTTCTGAATTAAGCNTTGAGACCAAAAGGGACATAANTTTCTACATAAAAGAAAAATTTAAAGACTCATCTAAATTTACTCAAAGTCAAATCAATAAAATAGAAAATGTTGNTAAATCTTTAGAAGAAGGATACCCNAGGGATTACTTAATTGGAAACTCTGAATTTTANGGAAGAAAATATTTTGTAGATCAAAGAGTTCTCATTCCAAGACCTGAAACAGAAGTTCTTGTGGATACCATAAAAAGTTTAAATTTATCTGATGGCTCAATTCTATGTGATCTTGGAACAGGATCAGGATGCATTGGCATTTCTTTAGCAATGTTAAATGAGAGTTTCATTGTATTTGGTGTAGATATTTCTGAAGAAGCTATTCTAGTTGCAAGAAAGAATGATCTAACTTACATGAAAAAAAATTTCTTTTTAATCCAATCAAACTGGGCTTCATGTTTTCAAGAAAATTCTATCGACTGCATAATTTCTAATCCTCCATANATTGATAAAGATGATTCTCACCTAGCAGATCTNAAGCATGAGCCATTANTAGCNCTTGTTTCTGAATTANANGGGCTAGAAGCTTTCGAAATTATTTCTCAACAAGCNAAACAATTACTTAAGAAAGATGGATTACTGCTACTAGAGCANGGCTTTGATCAAAGNGANCATGTTGAGAAAATTATTTATAAAAATGATTTAAAATTAATTAGAAAGATAAAAGATCTATCAGGAAATGATAGAGTGATATTGGCACAAAAATGAATTTAGATTTTTTTGAAAAACAGTTACTTATAGATAATTTCTCCGAGAAATTACAAAAAAAGATCTTTGATACAAACTGTCTTGTAATCGGAGGAGGTGGCATTGCTCATCCGCTACTCACCTATTTAGTTTCGACAGGTTTTGGAAATATTTCAATTGCTGATGGTGATAAGGTAGAGCTATCAAATCTTCACAGACAATACCATTTTAATGCAAGCGATCTCAATAAAAGAAAAGCAGAAGTCTTGAAAGAGAAATTTAAGAATGAGTACGAATTTATTGATATTAAATCAATAAATAAATTCCTTGAGGAAAAAGATCTATTCGAATTAATTGAACATCATGATTTGATTTTTGATGCATCTGATAATTTCCAAACAAGATATATCTCTAATGATGTGTGTCATGAGCATAAAAAACCCTTAATATCTGGAGCAGCAGAGGGGATGCTAGGAATTGTTGCTGCTTTTAACTTTAAAGAAGATTCACCTTGTTATGAGTGTCTATTCCCAAGAAACTATGACTTAAATGAAAATACCTGCCAAAACTCTGGTATTACACCTTCAGTGCTGGGCATAATTGGATCTTTTATGGCTTCAATTGCTCTAAAAATAATTGCTGATAATGCATTTAGGAGTTCGGTAATGCGGATAAATTTATCTGATCTTAGTATTTCTCAGCCAAAACTTAAAAAAGATGTATTGTGTAAGATTTGTGGAGAAAACAAAGGATGATAACAGGCTATATTGAGGGCTATTATGGTGTTGAACTATCTTGGAAAGAGAGAGATTCTATAATATCAAAACTTCATCAGGTCGGATGCAACACTTATTTTTATTGCCCGAAAGAGGATCCTTATCATAGAGTTAGATGGAAAGATGATTATCCAATTGATTGGATAGAAGATTTTAAAAAATTCAAGTCTAATGCAGATAGTGCTGGAATTGATATTATCTTTGGCATTTCTCCGGGCGCATCTTTGGAGTTAAAAGATTTTGAACATTTAGAAAGAAAAATAGGCATCTTTAAGGAGCTATCTATTGAAAATTTCTGTATTCTTTTTGATGATATTCCTAAGGAAAAAGAGCAATTCTCTCTTCATAAAGAAGTGCTTGAACTTTGCTTAGAAAAGTTTCCAAATATTAATTTTTCTTGTGTGCCGTCACAGTATTGTAAATATATGGTTGAAAATTCTAATAATTCTTATTTAGCAGAATTAGATAAAGTTGATACAAGTATTCCTTTCTTTTGGACAGGAAATCAAGTTATAACATCCAATTATTCTGATAATAATATTGATAGTTGGAAACAGTTGTTTCGTGAGGATAGAGACTTAATAATTTGGGATAATACTTTTGCAAATGACTATTGTGTTCCTAAGATTGTTATGCAAAATTTTGATGGCTTTTTTTCTAAAGATGATAAAAAAGTATCTGGGTTTCTCTTAAATGCGTCTGGTATAGAGCTAATAGATCTTATTGCTATTGAAATATTAGACAATGCATTAAAGGAAAAACAAATAATGCTAGATGATATTCTAAAAGATAGAGGCTTTCCTAAAGAACTCATTAATTTAAGTAATTTTTTTAAAATAAACATTTCATCGAGCTTTACAGATGATGAAAAAAAAGATCTAGATTTCCTCCTCTGGAACTGGAATGGAAAAATAAAAAAGTTTTTTTATCCATACCTCCATCAACTCAACCAAATTTTTAATGAAACAGATAAGCATGAAATAAATGGTTTAAAAAAGCGCTTTCGTATTAAACAATAAAGATATTTTTATTATAAGAATATTAGGTTAATATTTAATTTAGATTTTAAGAAATATGAGTGAAGTTCCAGTATATGTTGTAGCAAATATCGTAATCCAAGATCCTGATACTTATAAAAAATATGAAAAAGGATTCTTTCCGATATTAAAGAAATATGAAGGCAAGTTCATTACTTTTGACGATAATATTGGTCAACTTGAAGGAAGTTCTGAAGTTTCTGGCAGAGTTATAATTTTTTCTTTTCCAAATGAAAACTTAGCCGATCAATGGTACAGCAGTGTCGAATANCAAGAATTAAGTGCTTTTAGAAGAGAGGGCACTGATACCATTTCAATTTTTAAAGTTAAAGGACAACCACCAAGAAATTAAGGGAGGAATAATTATGTTATTAGGAGATATGCAAGACTGGAAACCAAATGTTGCAAGCATTATAGAGTATGCTGCAGATATTTATCCTGAGTCTGAAGTAGTAAGTAAATTAGTAAGTGGTGAAGTCCATAGGACTAACTACAAAGAGGTATGTGTTAGATCAAGGAAGTTAGCTTCAAAGCTTTCTCAAGATGGTTATAAACAAGGAGATGTCATCGCCACTCTTGCTCTAAATACATTTAGGCATCTTGAGGCATATTATGGTGTTTCAGGAATGGGCGCAGTTGTTCATACTTTGAATTTTAGATTACATCCCGAGCAGGCAGTTTACATAATTAATCATGCTGAAGATAAAGTAATCTTTGTTGAGGCACCTTTTGTTCCTATCCTAGAGGCGCTTCAAGAAAACCTTAGCACTGTTGAGAAATATATTGTCTTTTGCAATAAAGATGAGATGCCTGAGACTTCTCTCAAAAATTGTTTGTCATATGAAGAATACATTGAAGATGGTGATGAAAATTTTGTCTGGCCAGACCTTCCTGATAATGCAGCTTGTGGACTTTGCTATACATCGGGCACAACAGGAAATCCAAAAGGAGTTTTATATTCTCATAAATCGACTATTCTTCACGCAATTTCAGCAGCTGGACCAAAGGCTTTAAAAATTGAAGGAGATGACTCTGTTTTAATGGTTGTTCCTATGTTCCACGTTATGGCATGGGGAGTTCCATACTATGGTGCAATTTATGGACTTAAAATTGTAATGCCTGGAATGGCAATGGATGGTGAATCTCTCTATGAAATGTGCAAGGAGGAAAAGGTAACACTTGCCTTTGGGGTACCAACAGTTTGGATGCAGCTGTTGGGGTATTGTAGAGAAAATAATGTTGTCCTTGAATCAATGAATAGTACTGTAATAGGAGGTTCAGCAGTAACAGTAGCAATGATAAAAGAGTTTGATCAAGTTCATGGAGTAACCGTTCTTCAAGGATGGGGTATGACTGAGATGAGTCCTCTTGGAACAACAAATTTCCCAACCCCAGAAATGGAGGAAATGTCTGATGATGAAAAGTATGCAATTCAAGTTAAAGCAGGTAAACCTGTTTTTGGTGTAGAAATGAAGATAGTAGATTCTGATGGTAACACTCTTCCAAATGATGGCAAGGCTTCAGGAAGCTTATTGGTAAGAGGCCCTTGGATTATTAAAAAATATTTTAAAGCCGAGGAGGATGCTGTAGATAAAGATGGCTGGTTTGATACGGGTGACATATCTTCAATAGATCCAGATGGATATATGTCTATTGTTGATAGAGAAAAAGATGTCATTAAATCAGGTGGCGAATGGATTAGTTCAATCGATGTCGAAAACGCTGTAGCTAGTCATCCAGACGTAATGCAAACAGCAGTTGTTGGCATTCCTCATCCAAAATGGGATGAAAGACCTCTTTTATTTGTTGTTTCTAATTCTGGTAATGAAATTAATAGAGAAGAATTAGATGAATTAATGCTAAAGAAGTTTGAAAAATGGCAACTTCCTGATCAGGTAGTCTTCTTAAAAGAATTACCAATAGGTGCTACAGGAAAGGTGAAAAAGATCGACTTAAGGGAAGAATATAAAGAGCACTATATGTAGGAGAACATTATGCCAATGACATTTGTAAAACCTGATCAATTAGATAGTTATGTTGGTAAGTCACTTGAACCTAGTGAGTGGCTGACTATTGATCAAGAAAGAATAAATAATTTTGCTGATGCAACTAATGATCATCAATTTATCCATGTTGATCCTGAGCAAGCCGCACCAATATTTGGATCAACAATTGCGCATGGATTTTTATCATTATCTCTAACTTCGGGTATGGGAGAGGAAAATGCTTTAGTTGTTGAGGGCTCAAAAATGAGTCTAAACTATGGATTAGATAAAATTAGATTTCTTGCACCTGTTCCTGTAAATTCTAGAATAAGAATGCATTCAAAGATTGTAGAAGTTAAGGAAAAGAACCCAGGTCAATTTCTTATTAAAAGCGAGGTTACTATGGAGCTAGAGGGCTCTGAAAAACCAGCTTTTATTGCTGAACAACTTGGTCTTTGGGTNACTTAAGAATTTAGCGCTTTTTTCAATAAATCNTTNACTGCTTGAGGATTAGCTTTNCCTTGAGTTTCTTTCATNACTTGGCCAACAAAGAAACCGAATAGNTTATCTTTACCATTTTTGTAATCTTCAACTTGTTTTGNATTTGATTNGATTACTTTTGTGATTACTTCTTCAAGAAGNNNCTCATCTTGAATCTGAACTAATCCNTGNTCATTAATTATTTCATCTGCANTTCTNCCTGTTTCCCAAATTTCAGCAAGTATAGTTTTTGCTATTTTTTTAGATATTGTTCCATCAGATATTCTTTGAAGCAGAATATTAAAATTATCTGACGAAAGTTTAGATTCATCTATCTTTATATTATCCTTATTAAGTAGGGAGCNAATTTCACCAACTATAAGATTAGCAGCAAGTTTTGGATCATTTTTAGATTCTACTGCAACCTCAAAGAAATTAGATAGTTCTCTTGACGAGGAAATAATTTCAGCTTCACTTTCGTCAATTTGGAATTCTGAGATATATCTTCTTGATTTATCTGCAGGAAGTTCAGGGAAAGTACTTCTTATTTCCTCCATCTCATCATCAGAAATAANTACTGGTAGCAGATCAGGATCAGGAAAGTATCTGTAGTCATTCGCAAACTCTTTTGATCGCATCGGCCTTGTTTCATCTCTTCCACTATCATAAAGCCTTGTTTCTTGGGTAACTTTTTCACCGCTCTCTAGTACTTTAATTTGTCTTTTGATTTCGAAATTAATAGCTTTTTCAATAAACCTAAATGAATTAATATTTTTTATCTCAGTTCTAGTGCCTAACTCAGCATCACCAACTTTTCTAATAGAAACATTCGCATCGCAGCGAAGAGATCCTTGCGACATGTCACCATCACACACATCTAGAAATGTAACAAGTTGATGCAAAGCCTTCATGTAAGAAACAGCTTCTTTGGCGCTAGATATTTCTGGCTCAGATACAATCTCAAGCAGGGGAGTTCCTGCTCTGTTTAAATCAATAACAGATTTATCTGGATAGGCATCATGTATTGACTTTCCAGCATCTTCTTCAAGATGCGCTCTTGTAATGTTTATGGTTTTTTTATCTCCATCCACATCAATATCGATAGATCCTCCCTCTACTATAGGTTTTGTCATTTGAGTTATTTGATAACCTTTTGGNAGATCGGGGTAAAAATAATTTTTTCTATCAAAAGTAGATTCCTGATTAATATCTGCTTCAATTGCTAATCCAAATCTTATTGCTTTTTTAAATGCATCCTTATTAACAACAGGCAGAACTCCTGGTAAACCTAAATCAACTAAATCAACTTGAGTGTTAGGCTCTGAACCAAACTTAGTTGATGCACTGGAGAAGAGTTTAGTATTTGTAGACAGTTGCGCATGAACTTCTAAACCAATTACTGTTTCCCAACTCATGAGCTCTCTCCAAGATCAGGAGTTTTGAAATGCCAATCACTATTTTTTTGATATTGGTGAGCAAAATTTAATATCTTTGATTCCTCTAGATAATTTCCAATAAGCTGCAAACCAATAGGCAGACCATTACAAAAACCATGAGGTATAGACATTGCTGGTACACCAGCAAGATTTGAAGAAATCGTAAACAAGTCTTCTAGGTACATCTCAATCGGATCTTCTGTTTTTGAACCAATTTTAAAAGCAGAGCTTGGTGATGAAGGAGACATTATTATGTCAACTTCATTAAAAGCATCCACAAAATCATTTTTTATCATTCTTCTTGATTGCTGAGCTTTCTTATAATAAGCGTCATAGAAACCCGCTGATAAAACATATGTTCCTATTAGAATTCTTCTTTTAACTTCGTCCCCAAAACCTTCAGATCTTGATTTTACGTATAGTTCTTCTAAATTATCGACATCTTTTGCTCTATAGCCGTATTTAACTCCATCGAATCTAGAAAGGTTTGATGAGCATTCAGCTGGAGCAACTACATAATAAGTTGGAACAGAGAGTNTNATNTTTGGCATTGAAACCTCTACAAAGNTTGCTCCCAAAGCTTCAAATATTNTTTTTGATTNTTCAAAAGAATCNTGAACTTCTNTATTAAGACTAGAAATATCGAACTCTTTAATAATGCCAATTTTCTTACCTTTTAGATCATTATTTATATTATCTAGATAATTTTCNNGTTCATCGCTAATTGAGGTTGAGTCTTTTGNGTCATGNCTACAAATATGATTNAGTAAAAGAGCACAATCCTCNGCATTTCTTGCAAAGGCNCCNGCTTGATCAAGACTNGAAGCAAAAGCTATCATTCCCCACCTTGAAGCTCTTCCATANGTAGGCTTTATACCAGTAATTCCACATAATGCAGCTGGTTGCCTTATAGATCCACCTGTATCTGTTCCAGTTGCAGCGCAAACAAGACCNTCTGAAACGGCTGCTGCTGAACCACCAGAGCTTCCTCCTGGAACTCTTTCAAGATCCCATGGATTTCTTACTGTCCCATAATAGCTTGTTTCATTTGAGGACCCCATTGCAAACTCATCCATATTNGTTTTTCCAACACAAATGCTGCCAGCTGCTGAGAGATTATCTACAACAGTAGCATCATAAGGAGGAATAAAGTTCTCTAAAATCTTTGAACCACAAGTTGTCCTTAAATTTTTTGTACAAAACAGATCTTTTTGGGCAATTGGTATCCCTGCGAGATCACCATCAACTTTACCTTCATCAAAATCTCTCGCTTTGTTTAATGCAACTTCTTCATCCAATGTAATGAATGAATTCGTTTTACTTGACGAAATATTTTTAAAGGTTTCGTTTACCAGCTCATAGGAAGATATATCTTTTTTCTCTAAAAGTTCTTTTAATTCAGCTAATGTTTTAAATCTAATACTCATTCAACGACTTTTGGAACCATAAAATAATCTTGATCTGACTCAGGAGAGTTAGAGAGGAAAGCTTCTTTTCTACTTTTTGAAGTCACTGCGTCATCTCTTTTAGGAGCTACTTTTTCTAACGGATTGGAAAGTGGAACTATATCTTCAGTATTGAGATCTTGAAGCTCAGCAACAAANTNAATTATATTTTCNAGNTCTTNGGTAATTTTTTCTTTTTTATCCTTATCNAGCTTTAATCTAGCTAAATAAGAGATAGTTTCAATTGTTTTATTGTCCATATATAGGATATTATATTAAAGTTGCGAGAT
>FUFK010708823.1_pt1 | contig 14805 bp, 12 predicted proteins | sample 1021851 | NCBI WGS metagenome assembly FUFK01 (sample SAMEA51879418, study PRJEB19060) | metagenome | reverse complement strand
GGTTATTGGTTCTTCTAGTGCTGCTGCAGGTAGCTTTACAACTGTTACGACATCTGGACAAGCTACATTGGCAACTGTTGATATCAATGGCGGTAATATTGACGGTACTATTATCGGTGCATCAAGCACTGCTGCTATAACAGGTACAACTATTACAGCAAGCTCTGGCTTTGTTGGAAACCTTACAGGTAANATTACAGGTAATATAACTGGTAACATTACTGGTNATATTACTGGTGACGTGACAGGTAACGTAACTGCANGTTCAGGTACATCTACATTTAACAATGTAACTGTCAACGGTACACTAGACGTTACAGGTACAACAATTGCTAACGTTACTGANCCTAGNNNTGCACAAGATGCTGCNACAAAAAATTATGTTGACACAGAGATAGCAAGTGTGGTAGACTCNGCACCANGTACNTTNAANACATTAAATGAACTTGCNGCAGCATTAAATGATGATGCAAGTTTTAGTACAACAGTTACAAATAGCATAGCAACTAAGTTGCCACTTGCAGGTGGTACAATGTCTGGTGCTATTGCTATGGGTACAAACAAGATTACAGGTTTAGGTGATCCTACCGCTAACCAAGACGCAGCAACTAAGAAATATACAACTGATACATTCTTACCGTTAGCAGGTGGTACACTTACAGGTGCAGTAGATGCAGGTAGTAACAAAATTACTGCTAGTTATACTCCAAGTGCAAGTGGTGATTTAACAACAAAAACATATGTTGACGGTATTTTAAGTTCTGCAACTGCAGCTTCTACTTCAGCTACAGCAGCCGCTACAAGTGCTACAGCCGCAGCAACAAGCGCAACTAATGCAGCAAGTAGTGCAACAGCAGCAGCTTCTAGTGCNACATCTGCAGCAGCNAGTTTTGATTCGTTTGANGANAGATACCTTGGTGCTAANTCNTCNGCNCCTNCTNNNGACAANGATGGTGATGCTCTTCAANNAGGAACTCTTTATTTTAATACTACTAGTAACTCTATGCAGGTCTATGGTTCTAGTGGATTTCAAAATGCAGGTTCATCTGTAAACGGAACTTCATCAAGACAAACTTATACAGCCACAGGTGGGCAGACTACATTTAATGTAACATATGATGCAGGATTTGTAGATGTTTACTTAAACGGTGTAAAACTATTAGCAGGTACAGATTTTACTGCTACGTCAGGTACAGCGGTTGTACTGGCATCGGGTGCTACAGCAGGAGATATTGTAGACATTGTAGCTTACGGTACTTTCTCGCTATCAACCCATTATACAAAAACAGAAAGTGATGCTCGTTTTGCCCCAATAGACGATCCCATTGCTTTTGCTATTGCGTTAGGATAAGGATTCAAAAATGGCTAACACTTTTAAAAACGCAGTTAGTTCAGCAATAGGCACATCCCAGACAAGTGTTTATACTGTACCTTCTGCAACAACAGCAACAGTTATAGGCTTGACTGTTGCAAATATACATTCATCTGATATTACAGTGGATGTAGTTATAACTGACACCTCTGCTTCTGCTAGTGTGCACATAGTAAAAGCAGCTACTATTCCAGTAGGAGGAGCACTAGTTCCGATAGGTGGTGATCAAAAAGTAGTATTAGAAACTGGTGATATAATTAAGATTACGAGTAGTGCAGCTTCAAGTGCAGATGTTATAGTTTCTGTACTACAACAGGCGTAAGGGAGAGAATAGATGTCATATATAGGAAATCAACCTGCACCAGTAAATGTTACTAGTACTAGTATTACAGATGGTACTATTGTAAATGCTGATATTAATTCAAGTGCAGCTATTGCTATAAGTAAACTTGATGGTGTTACGGCAACTAACACAGAGTTAAATATACTTGATGGTGTAACATCAACTACTGCTGAATTAAATATACTTGATGGTGTTACTGCTACAGCTACTGAATTAAATTTACTTGACGGTGTAACAGCAACAACTGCTGAGTTAAACTATGTAGATGGTGTAACATCAAATGTACAAACTCAGTTAAATGCTAAATTAGCAGATGTAGTAAGTGATACCTCACCACAACTAGGTGGAAACCTAGATATGAATGGTCAGGATATTGTTACAACTTCTAATGCAGACTTAGAACTTGCACCAAATGGTACTGGTAAAGTCGTAGTAAAGGGTAACGATAACTCAGGTAAGATTGTTTTAAACTGTGAGAACAACTCGCATGGTGTAACATTAGCAAGTCCACCGCACAGTGCATCTGCAACTTATGAGGTAGCACTACCAAGCACTCTTGGTCTTACAAATGCAAGCGCAGTTGTTACATCAGATGCTAACGGTGTTGTAAGTTTTGACAATGGTACAATAGAAGAAAGCACAGCCATTACTTCTAGCTCAAATGCAGCTACTATTAACTTACGTGATGGTAATATATTTACACATACATTATCTGAAAACGTAACCTATACATTTAGCAACCCTGCTGCAAATGGACGTGCTTCAGCATTTATTTTAAAAGTAACTCAAGANAGTAGTGCAAGAACAATNACATGGCCTGGAAGTGTAGATTGGGCTGCAGCAACTGCACCTACNNTNACTACAACAAACGCAGGTGTTGATGTATTTGCATTTCTTACAGTAGATGGTGGAACTACATACTATGGGTTTACACTAGGACAGGCAATGGGATAATAATATGACAGCTTCTAAAATAGTAGCAGCAGCAGCTTCTGGCGTTGGTGGCGCAGGTCTTAGAATTGAAGACGTTTTTAGCACGTTTGTATATACTGGAACTGGCTCTTCACGATCAATTAATAACGGCATTGACCTAAGTGGTGAAGGTGGTTTGACTTGGTTTAAGGAAAGAGATGGTACGTCACAACATGCACTGTTTGATACTGAACGTGGAGTGTTAAAGGGTTTAGCTTCTAGTAGTATGGCTCAAGAAGCAACTGAAACTGGTAGTGTAACTGCTTTTAATAATAACGGTTTTACTTTGGGTTCATGGTCAGGAGTTAATGGTAATGGTGCTAATTACGTAAGTTGGACATTTAGAAAGGCAGAGGGCTTTTTTGATTGTATGACTTGGACAGGAAACGGAGCAAGTGATAGAGCTATATCACATAATCTTGGTTCAGTACCAGGAATGATAATAGTAAAAAGAACTGCAGGTGGAACTGAAAATTGGGCTGTTTGGCATAGAAGTGTTCACTCTAATACGTCAAAAGTAATGTATCTAGATCAGCAAGGTGGTTTGGTAACTTCAAATGCTGTTTTTGGGCAAACAAATCCAACTAGCACTAACTTTTATGTAGGGGATCACGCTTTATCTAATAATAATGGCGATTCATATGTAGCATATGTTTTTGGACATAATAATAGTGACGGAACATTTGGACCTGACGCTGACCAAGATATAATTGAATGTAGTTCTTACTATGGCAACGGCACAGCAAGTAATTTTGCAAATACGTTAGGTTGGGAGCCGCAGTTTCTAATGATCAAAAAGGCATCGTCAGGTTCTACCGATTGGAGGGTTTTTGACACTCAAAGAGGATGGGCCTTTGGAGATCGTGATTTTACATTGTCTTGGAACTCATCAGCCGCAGAACCTGGTTCTCAAAATTGGGTTGATTTAAGGGCGAAGGGTTTTAAACTTACCAACNCAAATGGCAATATAAATGGAAATGGTGATCAGTACATTTATATGGCAATCCGAAGAGGGCCATTAGAAGTTCCAGAAAGTTCTGGTTCAGTTTTTAATACTGGTGCAGTTCAAAATAATACAAATAGAAACTTACCAACTGAGTTAACAAACAATCAACATCCAGACATGGTACTTTGGAGAAATACTGGTGGTAGCCAAAATTGGTTCATGCAAACCAGAAAGCATGGCCGTAACTATACCTTAATACCAAATTTAAGTAATGCAACGTCTGGTTCTTATGGCGATGCTTTTCATAAAGAGGCTTATAACGTTTGTGCCGATGGTACAATTTCTGTTACAAATAGTTATGGTTGGATGTGGTCAGAAGCGCCAAACTTTCTTGACATACAAGTATACACAGGAACGGGGGCTTCAACTCAAGAGCTAGAACATAATTTGGGTAAAATNCCAGAAATGATTTGGGTAAAAAACCAAGATGATACAAGTAACTGGTCAATTTATCACACTGCAACTGGACTGAGTTACGTTTGGAATTTTTCAAGTGGCGGTGGAGGCACAGGAAATCAATATTGGGGAACGGCAGCACACACAAGTACAACTTTTAGAGTTGGAAGTGACACTGACACAGGTGCTTCAGGACGAAACTACATAGCTTGGCTTTTTGCGACTGTAGATGGGGTAAGTAAAGTAGGGTCGTACACAGGNAATGGAAGTACACAAACTATAGACTGCGGATTTACTAACGGTGCTAAACTAGTAATTATTAAATCAACTAGTTCTAATTGGAATATTTGGGACTCAGTAAGAGGTATTGTTGCAGGTAATGATCCAAGGCTGCAGCTAGATAATAACAATGCTACAAAAGATGACGAAGATTTTATAGATCCTCANTCNAGTGGNTTTTCTCTTTTTAATCAGGGNGACACAAACNNNAATGGAACANANTANATTTTNTATGCAATAGCAGCATAATCAACTGACNAAAAGGAGNATCAACTAATGTCAGAATATCGTGAAAGAANAACAGGNGAAGTTAAAACNCAAGGCGAATGGAGAGCAGTCTTTAAAAATATGTCTCTTCCAAAAGTGTGGAACAGCAATGTCTGTGACGCAATGAATATAGACCCAGTGTTAGCAAGTCCACCTGCTACAACAACAGCATATCAAACAAGTGTGCGTGATGGTGTTGAGCAGGACAGTAGTGGTAACTGGGTAGAAAAATATGTAGCAAAGGATATGTTTGCTGATATTGAAGGTGGTAAAACTAAATCTGAACAAGAGACAGAGTACCAAGCTACACTAGATGCTAATACTGCAGCAGGTCATCGTAATACACGTAACAGTTTATTAGCTGAAACAGACTGGACTGCTATGTCTGATGTAACTATGGCAGACAACATGAAAACTTACAGACAAGCTTTACGTGATTTACCAACGCACAAAAACTGGCCTAACTTGGAAGATGCTGACTGGCCTACAAAGCCATCTTAAATANAGGATAGACAATATGGGTAAACCTAGAGATTTAGCAAACTTAGTTGCTACTGGAAATATACTAGCTGATGGTGCGGTAGCTCCTGCTGAATTGACAGGTGTTACTGCTACAGCATCAGAGCTTAACATACTAGATGGAGTAACTGCAACTGCAACAGANTTAAACCTNATGGATGGTGTCACTGCTACNACTGCAGAGCTTAACCATGTAGACGGTGTTACATCTAATGTGCAGACACAGATAGACACTAAAGCCCCTGTAGCAAGCCCAACGTTTACTGGTACTGTTACTGGTCCTACTATTAATGCATCTACAGCTTTACAGATAGGTGGTGTAGCAGTAACAGCTACGGCTGCAGAGCTAAACATAATGGACGGTGTAACTGCTACAGCAACAGAACTAAACATTATGGATGGNGTTACNNCNACNACTGCAGAACTTAATATATTAGANGGAGTAACNTCAACAGCAACAGAGCTTAATATATTAGATGGTGTTACAGCTACTACAGCAGAACTTAACTATAATGACATTACAACACTAGGTACATCACAAGCTAGTAAAGTAGTTACTGCAGATGCAAATGGTGACATAACTTTATCAGAAGAGNTAAAAGCTAAATCATATAACGAAACATATGTAAGTTTATCTGCTGCTGCTAGTGTTACTATTGACTGTGAAACAGGAAATGTATTTGCTCTAACCACTNACCAAAATACAACATTAGTATTTAGTAACCCACCTNCTTCAGGTACAGCTTATGGNTTTACACTTAAACTTACAGCAGGTGGATCACACAGTATAACATATCCAGGATCGGTAGACTTTGCAGGTGGTACAGCCCCAGATGCCCCTGCATCAGGTGAAACTGATGTACTTGTATTTATTACAGTAGATGGTGGCACTAACTGGTACGGTGCTCTGGCAATTGATGCAGCAGGATAATAACTAATGAGCAACATTGCAAGAATGATGCAAAGAGCTACTGCAGGTGCTGCAGGTGCAGGTCTTGATGTAGACGAGGTGTTTAGTACTCATTTGTATGACGGAAATAGTGGTACGCAAACAATTACCAACGGTATTGACCTTAGTGGCGAAGGTGGATTGGTTTGGATTAAACGTAGAGATGGTACTTTAAGTCATGCTTTGTTTGATACAGAACGTGGTGTAGGAAAATTATTACAATCAGATTTATCTAATAGTGAATATGGAACAAATACACCTGGAGATGATTTAACAAACTTTAACAGTAATGGGTTTACTCTTGGTGATGGTCAATTTACTAGTATAAATTATAGTTCTTATGACTACGTCTCTTGGACATTTCGTAAAGCACCTAAGTTTTTTGATGTTGTAAAGTATGACGGATCTAGCTCTGCTCAAACCATTGCCCATAACTTAGGTGTAACACCTGCTGTTATGATCGTAAAACAGCTAAACTCTAGTGGTCGTTGGACAGTTTATCACAAAGATGCAAGCCCAACAGGTAATCCTGAAAATGGAAGACTGGCATTAAATACAACAGATCAATGGTACGAATATCCAAGCATAAGTTCATTTGCTAATTTGTGGAACCAAACTGCGCCAACAAGTACACATTTTACGGTTGGCACAGATGCCACAACAGGAGCAAGCGGCTCAACCTACGTAGCCTACCTATTCGCACACAACAACAGTGACGGTGAGTTCGGCCCTGATGCTGACCAAGATATTATAAAGTGTGGTTCGTTTACATCGGATGGCACTGATACCATAACACTTGGTTTTGAACCTCAATGGCTGATGGTAAAACAAACAAATGGTTCCGCAGGTTGGTACATTTGGGATACTATGCGTGGGTGGCAAGTAGGAGATGTGGGAAATAATAATGACCCATATATATACGCTAACTCTTCCAATGCTGAATCTGATTTTACAGTAGATGTAGGTTTTCCAACAGCTACAGGTTTTGAAACAAAATCTTTTGGAGTAGGTGACTACATCTACATGGCAATCAGACGTGGCCCACTCGCAGAGCCGACTAGTGCGACTGATGTGTTTGCTATTGATAACGCAGGTGGAGGCCCACCTACTTTTACTTCTGGTTTTCCTGTTGATATGAGTATTTATAGAGATGTTGGTGGATCAGATTGGAACCTGTTTGATAGGCTTCGTGGAGATGCTAAAGAGTTAAACACAAACTCTACTAACGCAGAAAGCAGTAATGCAGGTACATACTATAACCAAGATTTAATGACAGGTATTGGAACAAATACTGGTACTGCTACTGATGCTTACCAATGGATGTGGAAGCGTGCACCTGGCTATTTCGATGTGGTTGCTTACACAGGTAATTACACTGACGGAAGAACTATAACTCATAATTTAGGTGTTGCACCAGAAATGATATGGGTAAAATTGAGGGATACCTATTCTGCTGAGTGGATGGTGTTTCACAAAGATTTAGCAACAAATCATAATTTACAGCTAGATAGCACTGCTGCAAGTGCAGATTATAGTGGTAGAATAAGAAGCCCAACTGCTACAACATTTACCGTAGGTAATGATACATCTGTTAACAGACAATCTCCTTTACAATACATAGCCTACCTTTTTGCAACAGTCGCAGGTGTATCCAAGGTGGGAAGCGTGAGCCACACAAGCGGTTCTGGAACTAATGTAGACTGTGGTTTCAGTAATGGTGCAAGGTTTATTATTCTAAAGCGTTATGATGCTGTTTCTGATTGGTGGGTGTTTGACACTGTTCGTGGCATAGCAGTTGGAAATGACGATAGATTAATTCTTAACAAAACAAATGCAGAAACATCGACAGACCAGATAGACCCTTACAGTGCAGGGTTTACTATTGATAGCAATAGGGCAACTGGTGACTACATCTTCTACGCAATCGCATAGGCTAAATAATGAACAACATCACCCTTACAATAGAACAGATAGAAGAGATGCTAGACAAAGCAGCTAGGCGTGGTGCTAAAGAGGCACTACGTTCTATTGGGTTACTTGATGATGACGCACAAAAAGATATTATAGAAATGAGAAGTTTACTAGAGGCATGGCGTGACACACGTAAATCGTTCTGGTCAACTGTAGTAAAATTAACCACTGTCGCACTGCTAACGTTTATTGCAGGTGCAGTGTGGATGACAATGGGTAAGTAAGGAATAAGATATGGCAGAAAATTATAGCGCAGGTGATACGGTAACAGACGTATACGGTAACACTAGGGTTCTTCCTAGTAATTATGGAAACAGAAGAGATGTTGTAAATGCAATTGAAAGAGAAAAAGCTCTATTAACTGCTGCCCAAACTGGTGACTACTCTGGGCTTATTGGTCCAATTACAGACAGAGATAGTAGAGAAAGAGCAGGAGAAATTAAGTTTGCTGCAGAGCAAATACTTAAAAAAACTAATGCTCTTAAAGGGGTTCAAACTGGTGACTATAGTGGTGCTAGTGTTGATGCCCCTATGTTACTAGCAGGAAGTAGTTATAATAAAGTTTTTGAAGAAGGTAAAGGCTATGCTGTTTATGATTCTGTTACAGAAGCAGACGGAACACAATATTTAGCTGTTTCGGGTAAAAACTCTAGTTTTATTCAAAAGATAAATCCTGATGGTACTACTGAAAGAATGCCTAATGTTTCAAGAATCAGAGGTGCAAGAACCGATAATAAAGGAGATTTTGGTGCTGCTGGTGGTACAATGTCAGGTGGTAGATCCAGAAGAAAAAATATTAGTGCAGTTTTAGATGTTTTTAAAGATTTTAAAAGTGATCTTGATACTAAAACAGATGATACTCTTACACCTGGAGGTGATGATGATACTCTTACACCTGGGGGTGATGATGATCTAACTACTACCACCCCAACAGGATTAGATGATCTTAGTGTAGGTGTAGGTGGAGCACCATCTGGAGATATTCCTCTAGATAGTGATTTTTCAGGTGAAGACTTTACACCTACAACTCCCCCCACTGATGTAATAAATGTAGGTGTAGGTGAAGTTGCTCCAATAGATCCTGATGTTTCTCAAACAGTAAATCAAGCTGTTGGTGGTGTTAATTATCAACCAATAGCTCCTGTAACCCCTGGTGATTTTACTGTTACTCAAACTACTGGAACTCCTGTTGGTTATCAACCAAATAATTATTCTCTAACATCTCCTACAACAGGTTATGTTGGAGGTAATGTATCGCCTCAAGCAAACGTTACTGGTACATTTACTACACCTACAGCAACCGCAGGAATGTCTGCAGTACCAGCATCTATAAGGTATAAAACACAATATACAGGTACGCAAGGTGCTGTGCCGCAAGGTATGGTTGCAACAGCTCCTGGAACTGGTCAAAATATACAATCAGGTTATGAACAACATCCGTATATAAATAGACAAACTACTCAAGAAATAATGGTAACGGAGTTTAATGGTCAGCCTATTACATATGTACCACCAGGATTTGTTAGAAAGTTTCCTAGATCTTCAGCTTCTACTCAAGCAACTTCAGTAGATCCAAATGTAACTGGTGTAACGAATATGGCTATGGGTGGTGATGTAGATAGAGATACCATATTAGCTAAAAGATTCTTAGGCTTTGAAGGATCACCTAGTGAACTAGAGGGATTCTTAGCATCAAATCCAGGTGCATCTTCTCGCATGAGTATGTATAGATCTGCTATGGGTAGACAAAACCCTAACGTAGTGCCCAACGAAGCTAATATAGCTGGACAACCTCACAGACTTGCATATGTAAATCCGCAAGAAGAAAAACTTCTAGAAGCTGCAGGAGGTGCAGGACAACCTTCTTATGGTGGCATTCCTGCTTATTTTAGTCTAGCCCCAGGAACTACTGTAGGTGAAACAGCTACAGATCCTACTACAGGAACTACATATACATGGAATGGTACAGGTTGGGATGTTACATCAACTGCATCACAAACTCAAACACAAACTCAAAATGAAACAGCTCCTGCAGGTGTAAATCAAGATCAATTTAGAGCTATGCAGCAAGGTCTTATTACTCAGACTATGCAACCAAGACAAGCTGGAGTTGCAGGTATAATACCTAATGCATATGACTTTATACCTGTAGATGCAGGTATGACTGTGCCACAAGCGCCATTTGCAGAGGCTGCTACTGCAGGTTCAACAACTGTAGCAGGTCAGCCTATCTTACCTAGTGTGCAAACTGCTTCTACAACTGCAACTCAACCAGATGTTGAAAGACAAACTGATGCTTTAACAGCTCAAACTCTAGGAACTTTGACAAGAGATATTACAGGTCAAACTAGAGACACAAGTTCTGTTTCTGGTTTAGATGCAGTAACTGGTACAGCTAGAACAGTTCAAGATGTTAATAGACCAGGAGATGTAGGAATACTTCCAGGCTCGGGACTAACTGGAGCTACGGGAGTTCCTACAAGAACTCTAGATACAACTACAGGAGATAGTGGTGAGGTAGTATCAGGTTCTGCTGTTGATCAAGCTAGAGTAGGTCAAGCTTTTGGCACTGGTGAAATACAAGCTGCATCTGTGCAAGATGAGCTAGCAAGTCTTATGTCTCAGTTTGAAGGTGGTAATACACCTGCATGGGCTGCAGGATCTATGCGTAGAGCCACAGCAATAATGGCAGAAAGAGGACTTGGTGCTTCATCTCTTGCAGGTCAGGCTATTGTACAAGCAGCTATGGAAGCTGCACTGCCTATTGCACAGATTGATGCAGGTAATAAACAACAGGTAGCTCTATTTAAAGCTGAACAAAGAGCTAGATTTTTACAGATAGACTTTGATCAGGCTTTTCAAGCTAAAGTTATAAATGCAGCAAGAGTATCTGAGATAGCTAATATGAACTTTAATGCAGATCAACAGATTGCATTGGAGAACTCAAGAGCTGCAAATACTATGGATCTTGCTAACTTGAACAATAGACAAGCTCTACTATTATCTGAAGCTGCTGCACTAGCTAATTTAGATATGGCAAGTCTGAGTAACTTACAGCAAGCTCAAGTTCAGAATGCACAAAACTTTTTGGCNGNTGGATATGGCTAACCTAACTAATAGACAGCAAACTGAGATATTTAAAACACAACAAAACATAGCTTCAATACTAAGTGATTCAGCCGCTGATAATGCTGCAGAACAGTTTAATGCACAGAGTGAAAACCAGAGAAATCAGTTCTTTTCTAACTTGTCGTCTATTGTGTCGCAGTTTAATGCATCACAATCAAATGCTATGGATCAGTTTAATTTAAATAACGTTAATTCTTTGAGAAAATTTAACTCTGAGATGCAACAACAAAGAGACTTATTTAATGCTCAAAATGGTTTAGTGATAGCTCAGGCTAATGCTAAATGGAGACAGAATATTGCAACTCTAAATACCGCTGCCCAAAACGAAAGTAATATGGACTTTGCTAAGACTATAAATGCTTTATCAGCTAAGAATTTAGATGAAATATGGCAAAGAGAACGTGATATAATGAGTAATGCTTTTGTAGCTAGTCAGTCTGCTGCAGATAGAGCGTTGCAAATTGTTCTTGGTGATAAAGAATTAGAAGGAATTAGACTACAAATGGAAGCAGAAGAAGACATTGCTAAAACAAAATTTGGTCTTCAAATGTTGTTTCCTAACTTAGGAACAGATGGTTTCACTCTATTCCCATAGTAAAATATTAGTTTTGGCAGGTGGTTTTTTAATTTTAGAAGGATATAATAGTATGGCTATAAAGTATAACCCTGGATATGAAAGGTTGGTTCAACTCGTACAAGAAGGTGGTCCAGCAGCTTTAAACGCTATGAAAGCATCTAGGCAAGATCGAAAAGGATATATGTCACCAGTAAATATATCCATGATTGATAAAGATAAAGATGATTCTGATTCATCTTTAGAAGTAAGATTGTATAATAGGTTTAAAGAAGTACAGGACAGTAATAAGTTTTTAAATGAATCAAACAGGGGTAAGTTAGTTCAAAGAACTAGTTTTTCAAAAAGTTCTGGTGTAACTGTAGATAAAGCAATGGAAACTTCTTTTAAACTTATTGATGATTTAAAAGCAGACTATGGTATGAGCACTGAAGTAGCTGCAGGATTTGTTGGAAACCTTTGGCATGAGACAGGTGGATTTAAGTATATGCAAGAGATAAGACCGTTAGTAAAAGGTTCTAAAGGTGGTTTGGGTTTTGCTCAGTGGACAGGTCGTAGAAGAAATAATTTTGAATCTTATCTTGAACAACAAGGTAAAGTAGATACAGCCAGTTATGATGCTAATTACGGATTTTTAAAGCAAGAGTTAGATACAACAGAAAGCAGAGTCCTAAAAAAATTAGAAGGTGTATCTGATATAACAAATGCTACTAAAATAGTGTCAAAGAATTATTTAATTCCAGATGAAAAATACGTTAAAATGGATGAAAGAATTAAAGCTGCTAAAAATATTTTAAAAAGATATAATGAAGATAGGAGTCTAACTGATGAAGATAACTGATAGACCAATACCAGGTCAGTCTCTAACAGCAGAGCCTAGAAGTCAGGCATTTGAAAGACCTCCAGAAGTAGTTGATCCAATCGAAGCACTAGATTTACATTTAGATAATCTATCTAAAGAAGGTGCCATGGAAGATGCTATGTATTTTCTAGAAGCTGGATTAGACTTAGTAACACTTGTTCAAGGTATACTTCGCAGTGCTGTGATGGAAGGTATACACACTATTGATGTAAGTCTTATCATTGCTCCTGTAGTGCATGAATACATAAAAGGTTTTGCTGACGCTGCAGGGGTGCAGTATGAAGAAGGCTTTGAAGATAAACAGGGTAAACAAGCATTGTCTTACAGAAGAAATGCAGCCGCTGCTAAAGAAATGATGAAGCAGTTAGATGATGAAGAGCCAATGGATATGGCTATGGAAGAGCCAGAAGAACCTCCTATGGTTACAGAAGAGCCTAAAAAGGCTGGATTAATGGCGAGGGTGTAATTATGGCATTTATGTTTCAAGGTGCTACAGAGCTTATAGAAGAAAATAGAGCAAGAGAACAAAAAAAGCAAGACAGACTTCTTAGTATAAGAACATCTGCTCTTGAAAGCTATTTAACTAATCAATCTAAGTTAAACACTAATTCAGCTTTAGTTTCTGCAAAGTTAAGGAATATAGCTAAGTTTTTACCCGAAGATAGTCCTATAATTGATGAACTAGCTGGAGCAGATATTAAAACTATAACTGCATTAGAAAAAGAAATAATAAAAACTAGTGATACTTATAAACAAAATAATTTAACATATACACCAGAGATGTTAGAAGATGACTTAGATGTAGTTAGAGTAGAACTTGATAATAGTCCTGATCTCAATATAGCAGATTTGTATAAAGATATGTTTAAACTAACTGAGGAAGATCTTTCTAGTGAAGCAGGTGGAGTAACTTTAAAAGAAATGTTAGAGTCATATGAAACATCTGATATAGGTGTTACATACAGACTTGATCCGCCTCCAGGTTTAGATGATCCTGGTAAGTTAAAAGAGTTTACTAGTGCCTATCAAGCGGAGTTAAAACCTTTTATTAATGCTAAAATAAGAGAAAACGAAAAAGAAATAAGTGATCAGGGTCCAAACATGGTGGCTGCACAACAGGAAAATGAACGTTTAGAAGAAGCTTTAGAAGCTTTAAAAGGTGACTTTCCAGACTATCTAACAGCTATGGAATTTGTTGGACCAGAACCTGCTATCCAACTTATGGAAACTTTTCCTTCATATAGAAACTTTAGTAAATTTATTAACAAAGGTTTAAACTTTCCAGACAATGTAGAAGGCAGAAAATTACTGGTGAGGGCAATTAAATCTGGATTACTTCAATTAGGTGATAAATTTATGATAGGAAATAATCCAGAAATACTTACAGAAGATCAAGTTAATAGTGCTTTAGGGAATTAATAATGGACCCCATAGAAAATATATTTGAGCTAGGAACTAACTACGGTAAAGTGTCTTCTAATCAACAGCAAGATTTATCTCAAACTGAAGTAGTTGCTCAAGACCCTCAAGAAAATTATGAAGCTTTTAGTATTATTAACGAGCTTAATAATATTGAGCAGGGTGAGCTTACTGAAACAGAAATANTAAACAACCCTAATTTAATTGAGGGCATAAGAAATATTATGAAGGCTCGGTACAGTGAAGAGACTCGTAATAAGTTTAGCTTCGATGAAAAATACGATAGAGACATCTCGGATAAAGATCTAGTGCAAGAGTGGCAAAACTGGATGAGATCACTTGCAGGTGGTCAGACAGTTACGACAGGTAATGATGTCGCATGGTTTGCTACAGCTAATGATCAACAAAGAGCATTGATGGGTGCATCTTTTGAGATCATGGATAAAATGCCTAGTATTTTTGATGATAATGTAACTTGGGCAGAGACACTTGACGGTGTCAGAGATTATGTACGTGCAGGTGTCTGGGACCCAAGTACAGTTCTTGGTCTAGGTGTGGGTAGGTTATTTACTAAAGGTGCTGCAAAAGGTGCAATAATGGGCTTACGTCATGCTGCTAAACAGGCAGGTAAGAATGCTATAGCAAGAGGTATGTCAAAAGAAGCAGCCAAAGAACTAGAAAAGAAAGTATTAAAAAAGTCTTTTAGAAATGCTGGTCTTAAGAAAAATCTACCGCCAGTTATAGCAG
>FUFK010066800.1_pt1 | contig 14809 bp, 12 predicted proteins | sample 1021851 | NCBI WGS metagenome assembly FUFK01 (sample SAMEA51879418, study PRJEB19060) | metagenome | reverse complement strand
TCTGCCGCCTTAAGTCGCAGTTCTGCNTCATGTCTTCNTGNATGCAACCCTCGAATATTTGCAGCCTCTTCGAGTAGGATACGTCGATCAGCAGGTTTAGCATTTATTAATGAACCTACTCTGCCCTGATTTACAATGCCCGCCGATCTAGCACCAGTTCCAGCATCTGCAAAAAGCAATTGGACGTCTCTGCTCCTTACGTCTCTACCATTTACCCGGTAGTTAGAACCTTTTGTACGTTCTATCCGTCTCGCGACACTCAATTGTTCAGAATCGTTTAATCCTGCAGGCGCTTTCCAATCCGAATTATCAACAGATAAAATAACCTCTGCAACATTTCTAGCCGGACGGCTGTTAGCTCCATTAAAGATAACATCGTCCATTTCACCACCACGCATTTGTTTTGCCGATGTTTCCCCCATCACCCAACGCAGTGCTTCAACTAGATTCGATTTACCGCAACCATTCGGACCGACAACCCCTGTCAAACCATTTGAAATATCTAATTCTGTTGGATCAACAAAGGATTTAAATCCCGTAAGTTTGAGGTGATCAAATTTCAATTAATTTATCCTAAAATCCAGGCATAAAGCCTCTTGTTGTAGAAACTTTATTTCAATTCTTGTTGAATAGCTTTGTCTAACTTTTCAAATTCAAACGTTTTAATCCGCTTCCCGCCTATTAAAAAAGATGGGGTCGTATCAATTCCATATTTTGTATTACCTTCCATTCTTGCTTTAATAATGCCATCTAGCAGTTGCGTGTCATCCATGCATTTGCGCGCTCTTTTTTCATTTAATCCCGCAAGTTGACCGAGTTTTAACAGTGCCGCGCCAACATCTTCCGATCCAGCCCATATTGACTGCTGTTTCATCAAGACACTTACCATCGGTTCGTAGAACTTTGACGGAACACAGCGAGCCAGCGCCGACGCACGTAGCGCCCATTGATCGAGTGGAAAATCTCGAAACTCGAATTTAACTAACCCAGTATCTACATACTTCTCTTTCAACTTTGGATACACGTCTGTGTGAAAACGTCCACATGCGGGGCACGTGAAAGAGAAATATTCAACTACAGTGAGTTTTGCTTTATCCGATCCAATAATTCGCTCTGCGAGCGCTTCTTTCAGGAAAGGGGTTAAAGTTTGATCTGACGCATGACTCGTTTTTAGTAGTGACACCGCTACTAGAAGTGGTAACGCGAGATATACAAAAAACTTAAATAAACGCACGAAAGACTCCATAAAAAAAGATAANGTTAGGATANGATGCAAGATCGNNGCTCGCAANCTGCTACGATATTTAAAAATAAAATTATGTTCACAATGTGATATTAGGTAACGAAATATATTACGCTGCGATTTTTATCTATATTAATTTCTTTGATAAAATGGCTTTTCCTAAGGTTTCTAGCGCGTTTTTTAATTCTTGTGACTTGGTTCCTTTAACGCTTTCGACAACCCATTTTTCTTCTTCGGATGTCAAAGAGCGAACATTTTTTTTGATCCGTTTTTTAGGTTCTATACCGTGCACCTGTCGAATCGAGATATTCTTTACAGCAGCGTAACCAAAAATTAAGTTAGTCCTCTCTAAAATTATTGGTTGCAAGTGCTGCACTTCAAGACTTCTAGCGCCCAAGACATCAAGAAACATAGTTGCACCGAGTGTCTTGTTACTGGGGAACGAAAGACGTGTAGGATAGCACCACTCCGAGAGCTCCTTGCCAACAATCGATGTCCATCTATACACTACTGCTGATTCAATAAAGCCTCGTTTCTTGAGCACNTTATCNGCAANTTTNTTAAGAGAGAAGTTNACATTTTTCAGNCCACCAGTTGTCGTGCTTCTCTTGCCATATTGTTTGAGATTTTGATGCATAAACGTATTCCACCGCGACCCTTACCTGTTTAACTGGGGAGGAGAATACAGTAATTTACTTCATATGGAAAACATTACACCACGCAGATCATCTATCAATATAACGGAACAACTACTTCGATGGTACGATGCACATCAGAGAATACTTCCATGGCGCGCTGTGGGCCGAGAAACTCCTGATCCTTATAGGGTTTGGTTGAGCGAAATTATGCTTCAACAAACCCAAGTCGTGACAGTACTATCTTATTTTAATCGATTCATTGAATTTTGGCCTAAAATCGAAAGCCTTGCGGCTGCTGACGTTAACGATGTCCTTCGTGAATGGGCCGGATTGGGATACTACGCGCGCGCTAGGAACCTGCACCGCTGCGCGCAAATTATCACGCGTGATCATGCAGGGGAATTTCCGAAGGAAGAAGCCGAATTATTAAAATTGCCTGGGATCGGTCCGTACACAGCTGCCGCTATGGCAGCCATAGCATTTGGGAAAGACGCAACGCCTGTTGATGGAAACGTCGAGAGGGTCATTGCACGCGTATATCGGATTAAGACCCCTATCAAAGAAAATAAATTGATCATTAAATCATTAGCCTCACAGAATACCCCAAAAGCTAGAACCGGTGATTACGCTCAAGCAGTGATGGACTTAGGCGCCACGGTTTGTACTCCGCGACGACCGCTCTGCTTTACTTGTCCGTTGACAGAATTATGCGGGGCTTTTCTGCACGAGGAAACACATGCCATCCCGATTAGCAAAAAACAAAAAAAAGCACCCAAAAGAGAAGGNACAGCCTATGTGATTATAAACACTGCTAATGAAATCCTACTTTATCGTCGAGCTGAAAGAGGTCTCTTGGGGGGCATGCTTGAAGTTCCTTCTGTNGGTTGGGAACAAGACGAACGACATAATGAATTAATTAGAAAATTAACCATGTGTAGACCGCATTCCANAGCCATAACGGGAACAGTTGAGCATGTTTTTACTCATTTCAAACTGGTTTTAAGGGTTGTAGTTATGCGCGTCGAGAAAAATGATTGGCTTGCTGGTCTGCATTGGTATTCATTAGATAAAATAGAAAGTGTGGGCTTACCTAAACTCATGCTTAAAGTGGTAAAACATTTTCTTTCAAGTGCAGACAATAGCAACAATANTAAGTANATTAAAGGCGGTCNAAGTACTGCGTGTACCAATCAAAATCTACAAGGTCTACATATGCTTTNATAAGAGATTCTGTTACTGGTCCAGGGCAAGAAGAGACAAACGGCATGCGACCATTTATACTTTGGACGGGGCAAATACAAAAGCTAGTTGAAGTTATAAANATTTCGTCCGCATTATAGGCATCAAATANGTCCAGATTCTTTTCTTCAACCTCTAGTCCTAACCNCTCACATAACTGNATTGTCACCTGCCTGCTTACGCCGGGCAGAACATATTGCTCCCTAGGCGTTGCAAGTTTATTGTCTTTGACAATAAAAATGTTGCTGCCTTTTCCTTCTGAAAGATTGCCCTGCGTATCTAATAAAAAAGACAGTGCATCAGGATTTTGAGCCGCAACCTCCAGGTCCCCCATGACAAAATTTATATAGTTATGGGTTTTTGCACGAGGGCTTACCATCTCAGGNGCGACCCGCCGAACGGATGGTGTTATTAACTGGATACCATCGCGATAAAATTTTGCTCGCGCGGCCAATGGCAAAGGACTACATTCGACGATTACCGTAGCATCAGGCCAATCGGGCCAGGCTGTTTTGTCGTCATTTGATAGCCCCCTCGTTACCCTCTGTGTAACCCAGTAATCTTCCTTTTCGTCTAAAAGCGGTAAGTTGCGATTAACGACCTCCTCCGTAATGGTTTGAAAGTCCTCCATACTATGGCCTGGGTCCAAATCCATGTACTTNAGAGTGCGCTCNAATCTCTCCAAATGTTCTTTTAGCCTAAATATTTTGTGTCCAAATGTCCTTGTAGTATCAAAAACACCATCGCCATATTTAAAGCCTTGGTCCTTAATAGGAATAGTAGCTTCGTCTTCAGGTACAAACTTGCCGTTCAAATAGACGATACGTTGATTGGAAAGAGACATCCGCTATTGCTCCACGAAATTGTTTTGCCAACTAATAAAATCTGTACAGAGTTGAACGATATTATTACACAAACCTCGATAAACTCTAGTTAGTTTTTGTCCTACCGCGTAGGAGAAAAACTAACGGTATTGCACCAAAGGCTATTACGACTAAGAACACAAAGTCGTTCAGGAACGCAACCATCTGCGCTTCAATCATTACAATTGTCTCTAAATTTCGTAAATCAGCCATGGATTTTAAATCAAATGGTTGTCCGCTGACTATTGAATTCAATGTCGATCTAAATTCAGTAATTTGTGCNCTCATTTCAATATAATTTGCTTGCGTCGATCGAACCAGTATAGAGACAACAACAGACGTGCCCATGCTAGCTCCTATGGCTCGTATTAGCGAAAAAAGTGACGCGGCTTCAACACGATAAATTGGTTCAAGCGTAGAGAATGTCACGGTCGTTAAAGCAACCCACATCATTCCCATTCCGAAACCATTTACTATCGTAATATAAATAACCTCTTGCATATTTACATCAGCCGTCCATTGGGTCATCCAAACATTACTTACGCCAACGCAAATTAACCCCAAGAGGATGAGATATTTACCGGAAATCATGCTCAACATAAAACCTGAGCACATCATTGCAAACATTGTCCCAAGACCTCTTGATGAAATTACCCATCCAGCAGATAAGACCGGATAGCCTTGGATATTTTGCAAAAAAAGCGGCAAAATAAATAGGGATGAAAAAACGGCTANACCNAAGGTAAATATTAAGAAGAGACCAATCACATAATTACGGTCCGTTAACATCTTGAGCGTAATATACGGTGCTTCCGTAGTTAGGCAATGTACTACAAATATATAGAACGCGGTTGCTGATAGAATTGTATTAATAATAATTTCAGAAGAACTGAACCATCCCAATCGCTCTCCCCTATCTAGCACTAATTGAAGACACGAAACTGCAACAATGAGTGCTATTACACCTAGCCAATCCATTTTTTGACCCAGCGTATGGGCNGCTGGCAGAGTTACNAAGATNGAGAAAAAAGCGACAAGCCCAAATGGAACATTCATATAAAATACATAACGCCAATCGTAAAACTCAGTTAGCATGGCTCCCACCGTTGGTCCAGCTACTGGCCCTAAGATCATTCCCATTGACCATATACTCATTGCAAAACCGTGCTTTTCACGNGGATATGTATCTAACATTATGGCTTGCGAGATAGGNAGCANTGGTGCCGAAACGAAACCTTGTAACATTCTAAATAATACTAACTCAGTAAGCGTACTAGATGTGCCAGCGAGCAATGAGGTTACAGTAAAACCGACAATCGACGCTAAAAAAACCTGACGTCTTCCAAACTTCTCACTAAAGACGTTAGTCAAAATCGTCCCTATAGCCGTTGCTACAACAAAGGCTGTAATCACCCACCCTACTTGGTCGGGAGCTGCCGACAAATTACCTTGAATATTTGGAAGTGCTACATAAGCAGTGCTCATGTTCAGAGNGTGTAGAAGCGATGCANCCAGAACCGGCACCGTTATTATAATTCGTTCTAGCCTACTAAATGGTCCATGGGCAGGCTTGTTCAACGTAAACAATTTTAGCTCTCAGGATAAAAAAACATGTGACCACTAGGGTCTTATCAAAGCGTAAAAGGTATTTATCATATCGAGTAGACTTCGGCAGCAGTATCATGAAACAAGGCGGCTTTTTCTTCTTTTGAAGCGTTCTTTGTAATTAATTTAAACATATTCCAAAGAATTTTATAACTACAGCTTAACTTATCCACAGGAAAATTTGACTCAAACATACANCGGTTTGAACCGAACGCGTCAATAGTACTATGGTAGAAATGCTCAGTAGCATCGGCTAGCTCTTGGCTACTGGGGGGCATTTTTCTTTCATGCCACGCAAAGCCATTTACATCCATGTTTACACCTCCTAGCTTAGCATAGACATTTTCACACTTTGCCAACTCAACAATATCTTTATTCCATTTTTGAAAAATCTCATTCTGTTTTCCCTTGTATGGGCCAATTCCAAGGGGACCGCCGAAATGGTCTAGGATTATTTTTGTGTCTGGAAATGCTCTCGCGAGATCCGTCACTTCTGCGATTTGAGTATGATAACACCAAGCTTCGAAAGTTAACCCCCTGCGGCTCAACTCCCCAAAACCTCGACGAAAGTCATCTTGCAACAATAAATTAGGCGGAGGATTTGTGCGGTGATTNCGAATTTCATTTGAAGAATCCCATGCGACCGCCCGNCTAATTCCNCGNAATCTTCCACANCCTGCAGCTAGATGCATATCTAACACCTCGCCAGCTAACGCACCTATCGTCAAATCCACTGTACCTATAATAGCCGCAGCGACCNTAGTAGCACCATAAATGCCAGACTCGCACATTGCAGCAATGCCATTAACAAATTCTGTTTCTCCAACAGCACGAAGGTGTTCATCTCCCCCGACTTTAAACATTGCGCCGCATTCAATAAATACAGTTGCCACAATATTATGGCCGCAATTGATATCTTCCAATATTTCGTCCAAAAGATAACNTGGTTGCACNAGATGATTGNTATTCTTATCCCAAAGGTGGTGATGAGGATCGATNATGGGCAACTCCGGTTCTAAAATAGCTTCATCATGTTGTTGAAGCCATTTGTGATTCCTCGACTGCGCAATCATTCCTCGTCCTTTCCACATTCACGTAAATCTATCGGCTACGCCCATGATACGCCCACTTTAGCGCTTTAAGGGGAAGAAAGTATCCTCAGAAGATATTTAGTTTGACTATAGATCATCGAGGATAATGTTAGCACCTTAAGCGTTAATAGAAGAAATTATTTCATTTCTGTTTGATCAATTTAATATTTGTGCTCAATAATCGACCAATTCATGCTCAAGTTTTTTGACACCATATACATAGAGAAGCGGAGAGGTTTTATGTCACGTTCATATAATCGGTCNAGTGAATCATTAGGCAATATTCTTCATATGGAACACGTAAATCTTATGATTCCTGATCAAGCGCCCGCAATCCTTTTTTATGTTACAGGGCTTGGTTTTACCCGCGATCCTTTCCTAATGACGGGTCTGGACAATATGTGGATCAATATTGGCCGAAGCCAAATCCATCTGCCAAGGCGTGATCCGTCCCCTCAAATTTTACGAGGGCGTATCGGACTTGTGTCACCGAACCTGAAAGCGACTTTTCAAAGTTTGAAAATGATAAAAGAACCTTTGTCGAAAACAAAATTTTCATTTTCACGTAAGAAGGAGTTTATTGACGTTAGTTGTCCATGGGGGAATCAAATTCGCGTTCATGCACCAGATGAGACATTTGGAAATGTTGAAATAGGTCTACCTTATGTTGAATTCTTTGTTCCAAAAAACAGTGCAGGAAAAATAGTTAATTTCTATCGAGAGATATTGGGAGCCAAGGCCTCCATTGGGAAACGTCATGGTAAGACTTGCGCCATGGTTACGACAGGAACATCCCAATATGTTTACTTTATTGAAACAAATGAAAAGCAAGCCAAATATGACGGCCACCATATCGCTATTTATATCGCTGACTTCGCAGTGCCTTACCAAAAATTATTGGAACGAGGCTTAATTTCAAGAGAGTCAGATCAGCACGAATGGCGATTTATAGATATTGTCGATCTAGACAACAATAAACCTATTTTCAAAATAGAGCATGAAGTGAGGAGCGCTACTCATCCACTTTTTGGTCGTCCCCTCGTAAACAGAAATCCGCATCAAAGCAATCGCTTATACAAAAGAGGCCAAGATAATTTCCAAGGCCAAATATGATTTCTTTGCTCCGCGTTTATCTTTGACCTAAAAATTGGCTTCCTTACCCCGGATCAAATTGGAAACCAATTCATTTATGGGAGCAGACATCCCGATCTTTTTTGCTTCAACAGGAACAGCACCATTTATGCCATCAATTTCAGATGGTCTTTTGGCCAAGTGATCGAGCAGCATTGAAGGCCTAGCATCTGGCATATTTGCACCAAATTCTCTCACATAGGTCTCAACATCATCAAATCCTAACGTAATGTTCTTTGCTCTCGCTACAGCATCCGCTTCCTTAGCGCAATTCAATGCTACGAACCAAGCTTCCGAACTGGCTTGAACCTCNCCTATAGTGGCATTCATAAGTGCACAAGGACCACTATACGTCACATTGCAGATGAATTTTTCCCATATCATTTGATGTATATCAGGATAACCTTTCGCGGTGAAGCCAGCTTTCTCCCACGTATTTACAACAGTGGTGAGGCGGTTACTCATCCCGCCATTCATCTCGCCTAGTCTTACTAACTGCATACCATTATGATGGGCATGCCCAGGCTGTTTAATGGACGCTCCAAAACCACCGACAACACCAATCATAACCTGACTAGTATCAATCGCCTCTGCTATCCGGTCTGCAGCACCTAGCCCGTTCTGAATTGTTAAGATGACACTATTTGGACCTGCAATCATTTTTGCGGCTTGAGCCGCCGTTGCTACCCCACTTGCTTTGGTAGCCACAATAATTAAGTCACACTCACCTGCGTCAATAGCATCGGCGCTGGCATTTATTTTTACCGTACGGTCGCCACTTGCACCCTCGACACGAAGCCCATTTTTATTTATCGCATCGATGTGCTCTTGCCATGTATCAATTGCCCAAACCTCGTTACCAGCATCCGCCAGAAGCGCGGCATATACTGAACCCATCGCTCCNCAGCCAATAATCGCNATCTTCATTATTTAACCTCACCCGTTAGCTTTTTTGCTTCAATTGAATGCTTCTTAATATATTCTAAGTTTTTAGAGTTAATAAAGAAATGCTTTTAAATATAAAACAAAGCTATGTTTCTCTAACAACATCGAAACTAATAGACTTTCTTAGTAATCAAATTCAAGTTGGACGCAAATTAACTCTGGCAGTCAGGAGATGTGATGAAAAAAAATGAGAGGATTGCTGATCTAATCAAAAACCGCTTTGGATTAGCTACCAGTGCCGGTGAAGATATGCAAGGGTTTGACGAATTAGCAAATATACTCAACCACCGCACACATCGTCGCTATCTAGATAAACCTGTACCCGATGAACTTTTGGAGGTTCTACTGGGTGCTGCTTTTTCTGCTCCCGCTAAATCTGATTTACAACAAGCCTCAGTGGTTGTGATACGAGACAAGGATAAGCAAGAAGCCATTGCTAATATGATCCCTGCAATGCCCTGGCTGCGGACATGCCCCGTTCTAATGGTTTTTCTGGGAGACAGCCGACGTATTCGCCGAATTTGCGAGATGCGAAATAAGCCTTTTGCAAATGATCACTTGGACGCATTTTTAAACGCCGCTGTTGATGCTGGCCTTGTCCTAATGAATTTTATACGTGCTGCCGAAGCTGTAGGACTAGGCTGTTGTCCAATAAGCGTTATTAGGAATCATATAGACGAGGTAGCTGAGCTGTTAGAGCTACCCGATTTTGTCTTTCCAGTAGCAGGTATGACCGCGGGGTATCCAAGTGAGGATGGATATTTGAGTTTGCGGCTGCCACCAGCAGTGAATGTTCATATAAATTCATATAATGATTCTCAGCTTGAGCCAGAGATCGACTCGTATGATAAAAGAAGAGACGCCATATTTTCAATTCCTCAGGAAAAGCAGCGAAAGGTTGAAGAATTCGGTGTCGCAAACTTTTATGGATGGTCTGAGGACAAAGCTCGCCAAGTATCAAGTAAGGAACGCGATCAACTCGCGGCTTATCTTATTAAGAAAGGCTTTAATTTAGGATAAAATTCAACTTGGTCACTATTAGAAATAAAAAAGGCCCGCCGTTTTCCAACAGCGGGCCTTTTATCTTTTAGAAGTTTATTTAGCTAGTTGGCAACACTTGGCAACCAAAGAACAATCTCCGGATAAGCCAAGAATAATCCTATCGTTACCACATCTGCTATGAAAAAAGGAAAGATCCCTCTAAACACATCACCCAAGGGTATATCGGGCCGAACTGCCGCCACCACATAGCAATTCAACCCGACCGGGGGCGTTATCAGACAAACCTCGCACATTTTAACAACGATAATGCCAAACCAGATCGGATCATAACCCAGAGCAATAACAGCGGGATAAACGACGGGAAGTGTAAGTAGCAACATCCCAATAGCTGGTCCATGAACATACCAAGGACTAGAAGGATGCCAAACATGATGAATAGCATACTTAGCGGTGAAAGCTCAAAGCTAACAGCCCATTCGAGTAAGCCGGCACTGGCGCCCGAAAAGGCTAGCAAAGCGCTAAAGGTGGCTGACCCAAATATAATGAGGAAGGCCATAACAGTGACACGTAATGCGCCAGCGGTGGAATCCACTATGACCTTGAAATTGAGTGACCGGTAGAGAGCGCACAGAGCTAAAATACCAAGACAGCCAAAGGCAGCCGACTCCGATGGCGTNGCGATGCCGAACATGATNAGCAGTATCACTCCAATAATGACCGATAGCATGGGCAGCACGTCGCGAACAAACATCTTCAGCCTTTGCGAGAGGGGTGGGAGATCCACGTCATAGACAGGCGCTGCATCAGGGTCGATACGACACTGAAACCAAATCAGAGCTACATACATGGTGGCAAGAATAATGCCCGGCATAATCCCACCGATCAGCAGCTTGCCAATATCAAGCTGTGCCAGAGTGCCGAGCAGCACCGCTAGCGCAGAAGGCGGAATTAACATGGCAAGCCCACCCGTGCCTAGAATGGGGCCAATCGACATATGTTTCTTGTATCCGCGCCGTGACATTTCTGGAACCATCAATGATCCCAGCAGCGCGGTAGACCCCATGGAAGAACCCGAGAGAGTGGCAAANGCGGTGCCACCGGCAACCGTGACGTAAGACAGACGCCCCGGCACCCGGCCCATTAGCACCTCAACAGCTCCAAACATGCGGTTAGCCAAACCGCCATAGAAGAACAGCTCTCCCATCAGAAGGAACATTGGCACTGGAATTAGGTTGAATGTTGTCAGCGACGGAAAGGCATTGTTGATTAGCTGACCAATTCCACGTGACGCCTGTAGTTCCAGCGCGCCGTAACCACCCATGAAATAGATAGCGCCAAGAATATTCGCTCCAATAAAGGCAATTGCCACCGGCAACCCAATCAGCATAAGCGCTAGAACTGTGCCAAGAAGAAATAAAGTGGCTTCGTACCATTCCATGACGGCCGTTTTCCTTAATCCAATGTGGTGCTACTCATGCATGCCAGCTTCACCAGTATGAAGTGTGTCATCACCAAAAATGTAGCGAGTAAATTGCAGTGCCATCATGCCGAAACAGACCGGCATGGAAATCATCAGGATCCAACGCGGCATATCCAGAGACCGCATGTCGATCTCGTCACGTACATAGCTACGCACTGTTACCTCTCCAGCATAGTAAGCCACCACCGCACAAATCAGCACGGCTAGCGCCACAATGCATCGCGAAAAGGCCGGCCTAACATTTTCTGGAACNACAGCAGTGAGTAGTTCTATGTACACATGCCCTTTCAGCCGTACCAACCAAGGCGCGCCAAACATGGTGATGTATAAAAGACCGTATTCAATGAAAGTGAATATGTGAGATGAGCCAAACATAAAAACAGAGCGGGCAATAACCTGAAACACGATAGCGAGAAAAATCCAGGCTAAATAAAGCCCGGCTATAAGGGCTAATCCATCAGTTACCCGGTCAAGCCAACGATAGAAAACAGTCATGGAAGGCCCCTTGCCTAAATCCCATTTCTTGTCGAGAAAGGCCGGCCCGCACAAAAATGCAGGCCGACCAGAAGCTTTTGATCAGTTTGGCGCGTAAAGTGCGCGAAGCTTAGCTACATCCCCGCTGCTACCTTTTTCTTCCATCCGACCAGTCAAACGGGCCCAAACAGAATCATAGGCAAGTGCGAGATAATTGGCCTCACCNTTAGCNGAGTGTGACACAAACTTCATACCACCATCAGCNTAAGCCTTCATNTAGTCAGCCGTGTCGGCGGCACGATCAGCAGCTGACTTAACCTCCCACTCGATGGCTACATCCTGCAGCACTTTCTTTGCCTCGGGACTCATCGCATTCCAGCGGTCAAGATTGACGATGATGCCAAGGTCTGTCGAATAGAACGATGGCTGCACCATATATTTNACGAATTTGTCCCACTTCAGGTCGGTGATTCCGATGCTTGTCCATGGCACAGCATCAATCACACCTTTTTCAAGCGCGCCATAAGCCTCGGTCGACGGCATCGGTGATGTCGTAGCCTCAAGTGACTTCAGGAACGCAGTATAAATGGGATTGTCACGAATTTTTACGCCACCAAGGTCTAGAACCCCGTCCGCTGAGCGGAATTTTGGTTCGTTGACTGTGAAAATGTTGAAGCCAACACCAGAATCGATCCAGGCCAGATATTTGACATTAAAACGCTTNTGGTGGGCAGCGTCCATCATGGCTGTACCGCCATTAGCTCGGGTCGTCGCAGCATCGTTCTTTGAGGCAACCATGGCGTCAATCTCAGGGACCTCGGCACCGTAAAAGGACCCAGGTGTGTGGACCATATCAACAACTCCGTCGCGAACTGCTTTTGGCTGCTCGAACATCTTAATAGCTTCTGGACCGCCCTTTACTTTGATCTGGACAACGCCGGCGCCACGCTCATTCACGGCATCGACATATTCAAGGAACGTCTTGGTATAGACAAGAAACGGCGGGAAAGCGTGAACAGCTGTCAAAACCTCTTCTGCAATAGCCGTTTTGATTGTGAGGGTAGAACCCACAGCCGCAGCCGCGAGTAATGTGACCAAACGTTTCATTATTTCACTCCCTATCTAATTCATTTTATTGCATCAGCTTCACATCGCTAGCGAGTTCGATCAACTGTTGCTGAACGATTGACGCTTAAATTATTCGGAGGGTCAAGCGGTTTACCAAGGCACTAGCGCCAGCGACCGTCATGATTTGCCTACACACTCCGACTCAATGTAATTCGCATTTTTTTTGTTGATAAATCGGACTTTTCCCTGTGAGAGACGATCGGTCTGCCTTAAGTCAGGGTCATCCAGGGATACTATGCTGGCTGTCAATCAAACTGTCTTTGCCGACCGGTTGGCAAAGGACGTTAAATTTTGACGTTAAATTTCGCATAGAAAGAAATGCAACGCTTGCAGTCGCCTACTTTATTTTCAACTAGAAAGATCGCGGTTGTTCAGTCACTCTGCAGAGTTAATTATTGTATAATTTAGGGCATAGGCAAGGCGGGCATTTTGGCAGAACGGTCATTCAGAAAAGAAGTTCAGCAGCTGCGAATCGGAAAGGGTGAGGTGTTTCGTGGAGAGGGTATCCTGGCTATCACCAAGGCACTGCTGGAAAATGGTGTCGGCTATGTTGGGGGCTATCAGGGAGCACCAATCAGTCACCTGATGGATGTTCTAGCCGATGCTGAGGAAATTCTTGGCGAGCTTGGGGTGCGGTTTGAGTCTTCTGCATCTGAAGCAAGCGCTGCTGCCTCGCTAGCCGCATCAGTGCATTATCCGATCCGTGGTGCCATAACCTTTAAATCGACCGCCGGCACCAATGTTGCCTGCGACGCTCTTGCCAATCTGGCGTCAAGCGGAGTGACAGGTGGCACGCTGATTATTGTTGGCGAGGACTACGGTGAGGGCAGTTCGATAATGCAAGAACGCAGCCATGCCTTCGCGATGAAATCACAGATATGGCTGCTTGACCCACGCCCCAATCTACCATCAATCACGGCAGCAGTTGGCCATGCATTCGCCCTATCTGANGCATCAAACACACCCGTCATGCTGGAGGTNCGAATTCGCAGTTGCCATGTNTATGGCAGTTTTGTCGCCACCGACAACAAGCGACCCGAATTTACGGTGCAAGACGCGCTAGACAATCCGAGGCGCGATACGGCACGTGTTGTACTGCCACCAGCATCCTTTGTGCATGAGCGTGAAAAATACGAAAAAAGGCTTCCAGCCGCGATTGAATATATAGTTAGCAATGGGCTGAATGAATTCTTTGGACCTGATGACAAGCCCATTGGCATCGTGCTGCAGGGAGGTATGTATAACGGAATCATCCGTGCGCTGCAGCGTCTGGGGTTGGCCGATGTCTATGGCGAAAGCGCTATTCCTCTCTATGTGCTCAATGTGACCTACCCGTTGGTACAAGACCAGTTTCTCGACTTCTGTAGGACAAAAGACCATGTGCTGATCATCGAAGAGGGTCAACCGGATTTCATTGAGGAAGCACTGCGCGCGATGCTGCATCGAGCAGGACTTTCGATCACTGTATCGGGAAAAGATATGCTGCCAATGGCGGGCGAATATACCGGTGCAGTAATGCTGGACGGCCTGACAGCATTTTTGTCNAAGGCTGCTCCGCAGATGCTGGCTGACAGTCTGCGAGCGCCCAACAAACCGGGCGCCGATCCCGAAATACCAGATCTTTCAGCGACAGTGCCATCGCGCCCACCTGGCTTTTGCACAGGATGTCCTGAACGCCCAATTTTTGCTGCGTTGAAACTGGCTGAACAACGTCATGGGCCCTTTCAGGTTACAGGCGATATAGGCTGTCATCTGTTTGGCTCGTTGCCGCCATTTAATATTGGCGGCACCACGATGGGATACGGGCTAGGGCCTGCATCCAATTCTGCTTTTCATGGCGGTGATGGGACTAAACGACCCATTTCGATCCTTGGAGATGGTGGATTCTGGCACAATGGCCTTAACAGCTCTATTGGTAATGCTGTCTATAACATGGGTGACGGAATTACAGTTGTTGTCGACAATTTCTA
>FUFK010043507.1_pt1 | contig 14811 bp, 15 predicted proteins | sample 1021851 | NCBI WGS metagenome assembly FUFK01 (sample SAMEA51879418, study PRJEB19060) | metagenome | reverse complement strand
TCTCTTTGTTCTTGATTCATCTGAGCAATATTTTCTACAACATTGTCAGCCATAACTTCATTCATAACTTGACCTGTATCTATCATGCGGCCTCCATCATTGTCATCATTGAGTATGGCACACGCCATTTTCTATGAGCGTTTCTACCATTCAAAAATTCAGCAATAACTGCCTTAGATGGATTTAATTTTTCTACAACACCAATGTGTTTACGACCATTGGGTCTACCAAAAGACACTTTATCACCAACACTAAAGGCAGACTTTGATGAACCTTTTGCTTTGGCAATCGCTGCCTCTATAATAAACAAATGTTCTTTATGTGATGGTTCTCTAACCCATTCTAAAATGTCGGGTAAGTTATTAAATTTAAGTTTCATAATATATTTCTCCTTTTGTTATTTCAAGTATAATGGACCAGTCCATTGTATAGGGTAATTACCAGTAAGTACATTACCTCTTGGTGAGTTTAAAGCAGGTGCATTGTAACCAGCGGCTTTCAATATATCACCTTTTTTAAAATGTTTAAAATCTTCTTTTGCGATAAAACAAAAAACACCTCTATCTTGTACAATCTTAATATACTTTTTACCAGGCATAACCTTTGTTTTACTATCCCAAAGTTCAACTTGTTCTTTAGAATAACCAGATAAGTTCTTTTCTACCATTAGAGGTAGACCATTCTTTCATAGTCTAGTTTAGCACCAGNCATCANGTTCTTAATTCCTTCGTCTAGTGTGTTNGCAGATTTTTCAACTTTTATCATTATTCATTCTCCTGTGATTTGATTGCAAGTAACATTGATATAATTCCAACAACTGCAAATACAAAAAACATTGTCCAGTTGTCGTTCATAGGAACACCGTTATACCCACCGTCAATCGCACCGACAGCAAATATTAAACACATGATCCCGATTATAGAAAAAGTAGTAGTCATTATAATATACTCCCTACACATTGATTTAATAAAATTAAACTTAAAAGCATTAGTACGGTTATTTTAAACATTAAGCAGCCTCACTTTTAGCGATATCTAAAACTTCGTCAACATTGTATTCATCAATACCACAAAGTTCGATACCTTGAACATTTGACAATTGTTTGATAGCGTCATCTTTTGAAATTTTGTTTTCAACATAATTGTTGATTATAGTATCAGACTCTTTTTCAGCAAGATCCCAATAATAGTTTTTTACTTTTGACATAATATAGTCTCCTTTGTTGTTTTTTTCATAATATACAGATATAATACACTAAAAAGGGATAGATTGCAAGAAAAAAATGGATTATTCCATGGAATAAAACCCTTATTTTTCAACAATTTAGAGGGCGCACTCTGTCGCACACTAAAAACCCTTATTTTCTGCGTTTTTTTCATAATATACACATAAGCTACACTAAAAATAACCCCTTGTCAAGAAAAAAATGGCAAAAAACCNTATTTTTTTGGTTTTTTTAACTTTTTTATCGGAATAATCTTCATTCCTAAGATTTGTTTCAAAGATTTTGTTCTCTTTTTGTTCTTTTTTCGTTTTATCATGTAATTTTTGTTCTATTATACAATATTTTCAAGGTTTTGTAAAGCGATTATAAATAGTTTATNTAAAAAANNAAAGGAAAATCAAAATGTACGAGTATAAATGCAAAATTAGAAAAGTTGTTGACGGTGATACCGTTGATATCGACATAGATTTAGGTTTTGGTATCTGGCTCAATGATGAAAGAGTAAGAATTATGGGCATTGATACTCCTGAATCAAGAACCAGCGATCCAGTAGAGAAGATTTTTGGTCTGGCTGCAAAAGAAAGAGTAAAACATCTACTAGGTGCTGATTCAATTTTAGTATCTAAAGTTAAAGGTGATGGAAACGAAGAAATGAGAGGTAAGTTTGGTCGTATTCTTGGTGATTTCAAACTAAATGATGGTGATACACTAACCTCTAAACTTATGAGTGAAGGNCANGCTGTTGCTTACAATGGTGGNANCAAGGAAAANATTCAACCTAAACATTTAGANAACAGACAAANATTAGTNAGCGAAGGTAAAGTAGATATGCAAGGTTTAGAAATTACAAAACCAGCACTAGTTCAAAAACCTATCGTTGAAGAACCAGTTGTTGAAAAAGTTTCAACACCTAAGAAGAAAAAGAAAACATCTAAAAAGAAATAGGAGATTATTATGGGATTTTTAGACATACTATGGAAAGGCTGGGGTAAGAGCAAAAGCACTTTACCAGCAAAAGAAAAAAAGGCACCTGTTGTTAAAAAATTAGCGAAAAAGAAAAAGAAAAAAGCTAAGAAAAAATAATGAAAGGTCATTTTATCATTAGAGATAATGACAAAATTTTAGAATTTACTAACTATGAGGATATACCTCAAAGTTTTGATAATGTAATAAGTTTTGAACCAACTCCTCCTGAACCTCCTCATACAGAGGAAGAACATGAGGAGATGGCAACTTATAACGATAAACTAAAAGAGTTATTGAAAAGAGAAAGAAACTAGCGTAATGATTAAGTACATGATATTCATTGGTGTATTGACCTTTGTTTTACTATGGGGTCTTTCTAAGATGGCAGGTCTATAATGCCTGCTGTAACAAGAATAGGCGACGCTGATGTTGCTCATTGTAGTGGCATGACAAGGGCTGCAGGTTCTTCAAATGTATTCTGTAATGGCATAGGAGTATCTAGACAAGGTGACAATAACACTACACATTTATTACCTGGTGTTCCTTGCCCACCACACGCTGCCCCAATCGCTTCAGGCTCAGGCACAGTTTTTGTAAATGGTAAAGGTTGTGGTCGTGTCGGTGATAGTATATCTGCCTGCACATCAGTAGCCGCAGGATCAAGTAATGTATTTGCTGGATAACGGTATAAATATATCAGAGGAGAGATTGTTAAATGTCAAGGTATGACGCAACACAAAGTAATGANAGTAAAAGAAGTTCTAAAATCTATCAAGATTTAGATTTAGATTTTCAANTTAATTCTGCTACAAAAGATATTCANAAACTTACCGATGTTGAGTCAGTAAAAAGAGCTGTTAGAAATTTAATTAATACTAATCACTACGAGAGACCTTTTCATCCTGAGATTGGTTCTAATTTGAGAGCGATGTTNTTTGAAAACATCACTCCACAAATGACTCACGCAATTTCAAAACAAATAGATTTATTAATAAAAAATTTTGAACCAAGAGCAAGATTGGTTCAAATAAATGTACAACCTTTTATAGAAAGAAATGGATACAGAGCACAAATATCTTTCTTTGTAGTAAACACCACAGAGAGAGTTGAAGTAGAATCATTTTTAGAGAGACTAAGATAATATGGCAACTAAATTAGAAATATCAGAATTAGATTTTGATGGTATTAAAGCAAACTTAAAAAACTTTTTATCACAACAAGACGAGTTTAGGGATTATGATTTTGAGGGTTCTGGTATGGCAGTTCTTTTAGATATACTTGCTTACAATACACACTATCTTGGATACAATGCTAATATGTTAGCAAACGAATCATTTTTAGATAGTGCTGATTTAAGAGCAAGTGTTGTTTCTTTAGCAAAAACAGTCGGCTATACACCAACAAGTGCAACAGCTTCAAAAGCAACTATTGATGTTGTNGTAAATAATGCTTCAGGTGCCACACTTACAATGGCTAGAGGGACACAATTCTCAACTAGTGTAAATGGTACAGCATATAATTTTGTAAACAATGCTGATATAAGCATTTCACCAGTTGATGGTGTTTACAAATTTAGTAACGTAGATATTTTTGAAGGCACATATTTAAATTTTAAATATACAGTAAACACATCTGATACTGACCAAAGATTTATTATACCAAATGATAATGTTGATACAACCACTTTATCAGTTAAAGTTCAAGAATCTTCCTCTGACTCTACAACTAACACTTACACATTAGCGACTGGTATTACAGGATTAGATTCAACATCTAAAGTTTATTTTTTACAAGAAGTTGAAAATGGTAGATATGAAGTTTATTTTGGTGATGGTGTTTTAGGAAAAGCAATTGCTGATGGTAATATAATAATATTTGATTATATTAACACTAACAGAGGAGAAGCAAACGGTGCTACAACATTCACATTGGGTGGAACAATCGGTGGGTTTTCAAGTGCAACTATTACAACAATTTCAAATGCAGACGGTGGTTCAGATCCAGAAAGTATTTCTTCTATAAAATATAATGCACCAAGAGATTACACATCACAAGATAGAGCTGTTACAGCAGACGACTACAAAGTTTTAGTAAAAAGTTTATATGCAAATGCTCAATCAGTTCAAGTGTATGGTGGTGAAGATGCCGCTACACCTGAGTATGGTAAAGTTTTTATTTCAATCAAAGCAAAATCAGGTGCAAACTTAACAGTTGCAACTAAAAATAGTATTGTTAATAGTCTTAAACAGTACGGTGTGGCTTCTGTAAGACCTGTAATTATTGATCCTGAAACTACCTTTATAACTTTAAATACATCTTTTAAATATGATAATGGTGCTACAACGAAAGACGCAAGTACACTAGAAACAAATGTGTTATCAACAATTACAAATTATAANAATGATACNTTAGAAAATTTTACTGGTGTTTTTAGACANTCTAAATTAACAGAAGCAGTTAATAATGCTGACACATCTATTTTAAGTAATATTACAACTGTTAAGTTATACAAGTTTATTACACCCACACTAAACTCAGCATTAAAATACACATTATCATTTAATAATGCATTTTACAATCCTCATACTGAACATAACAAATCAGGTGGTGGTATTATATCGTCAAGTGGTTTTAAAATTAATAATGATGATTCTACTAATGAACATTTTTTAGATGATGATGGTGCAGGTAATTTAAGAGTTTATTATTTGAGTGGTACAACTAGAATTTATACAAGCACATCTTTTGGTACTGTAAACTATTCAACTGGTGAAGTAGTATTAACATCTGCTAATATAACAAGTATCTCAAATGTTGATGGTGCTGCTAGTACAAGAATAAGAATTTTTGCTATTCCTAATTCTAATGATGTAGTTCCTGTTCGAAACCAAGTTCTAGAAATAGACACGGCTAACTCAACTATATCTGCTGATGTAGATGAAGTAGAAAGTGGTTCATCACAAGCAGGAACAACTTATACGACAACTAGTAGTTATTCATCATACTAATGGATAACAATGACAACATTTAAAAAAACAAACAAAAGAAAAATATCAAATCTAATCAAGAGGCAGCTGCCAGAGTTTGTCTTAGAGGATCATCCTAAATTTGCTGAGTTTGTAAAATCTTATTTTCTTTTCTTAGAATCTGCTCAATTAGAGATATCATCTTTTACATCTGTTGATAATATTCTTTTAGAAGGTGAAGGTGCTATTGATAACTTTGTTTTATTAGATAGAACCGATGCCTTTGGTTTAGACGCTGGCGATAAAGTAGTAAACGAAGAATTATCTTTTTCAGGAACATTTCAAAAAAANGAAACAATAACAGGAGCAACATCAGGTGCTACTGCAACTATTCTTGCTGAAAATTTTGCTAATTCAAAATACACTATATCAGCGAATAATGGTTTTATTACAGGNGAGACTGTAACTGGAAGCACTTCAGGTGCCACAGGTATTGTTGGTAAGTATCGTGCAAATCCAATTGAGAATATTCAACAATTTTTAAATTACTCAGATCCAGACCACACAATTGCTGATTTCTTAACTCAAATGAAGGAAGAGTTTCTTAATACTATTCCGACAGATACAGACGATAGTTTAGANACAAGAAAATTAATTAAAAATATTAAATCATTATATCGTGCAAAAGGAACAGATAAAGCTCATCAAGCATTTTTTAGAATGCTATTCAATGAAAACTCTGAAGTATATAAACCTACTCAGGATATGTTACGAGTATCAGACGGTGAGTTCTCTACTAGCACATTTATTCGTTGCACACAAACAGCTGCACAAGCACTTAATGATCCAATATTTTTAGTTGGTCAACAAATAAAACAATCTAATAATCCTGCTGACGCTGACATAAACGAAGCAACAGCAATCGTAGAAAACATAACTAAGTTTAGAGAAGGTACCGTTGAGATAATNGAAGTTGAAATTAATGATGAAACAACAACTGGTACTTTTGTAAATGGTGAAACAATNGAAGGTGCTAGTTTTGAGGATGCAAATGATATAGTAAAACTTACNGTAAGTCAAGCTGTTTCAACAACATCAATNACAAANGCTGGTTCAACTGTAACAGTTGGTGATGAAGCAACAATANCAGGTGGTGCTGGTGCAGGNGCTCGTATTCANGTTGGTGATATTTCAGGTGCAGGTGTAGATGAANTTATTGTCAATGCTGTTGGTACAGGTTTTCAAGAGGGTGATACACTATCATTTAGTTCAGGAACTGCTGAAGCAAAAGTTGCTGTTGTAAATGGTGGTATTGCACCAGAAACAGGTAGTGTTGCAATTCATGTAGAATTAGAATCAGGAACTATTACAGGTTCAGGTTCTGGTGATTTATTATTAGAGGATGCTATTGATGGTGGTGCAGGTGGTAAACTTTTAGATTCTGCTTCACAAGANGTTGAAAACGAAATTAGATTTGAATTAGAAAACGAAGTTGGTCATTTACTGGCTGAAGATGATGANAANGAAGTATCAGATACTTTCTTTATTTTAAATCAAGANTCACAACCAAATGTTCCTTATGATTTAGAAGATACTGACCATATTGTGTTAGAGGAGTTTGTTGCTAATGATGGATTGTTTATAGGCAATAAAATAGTTCAAGAAAATTCAACAGGCGTTGGAGATATAACTGATATTCGAATGATATCAAGTGGTGGCGGATATACCTCACTACCAACAGCAACAATATCTGGCGATAGATTTATTTCGTTAGAAACTGCCACATCAAATGTATCATCACCATTTAGTAGAATAGAATTAGAACAGGGCGGTAGACTTTTATCAGATATCGCTTTTGATGGCGCGGACGCAACTGTCATACCATATGGTGAAGATATAGGTAAAGCGACCTCATTAAGTATTATCGAACATGGTATTAATTTTACATCAGCACCAACACTTGCGTTTCCTAAATANGCTGTTCTTAAAACTGTATCAGGTACCATAACAGCAGATGAAACATTTACAAGTAATGTTAGTGGTGCAACTGGAACAGTTGTTAATTTTACAGCACCGCTTTTAAAATATACAGCTACAACTAGTGAATTAGAAGTAGGTGATACAGTAACTTTCTCTGGTGGTACAACAGCTATNGTAGTCAAGTCAAATAATCTTACTGCAACAGCAACAATTAATACTAGNGTAGAAACAGCAGGAAAATATATTAANCAAGATGGACATTTATCAGAGTTGACAAAAAGAATACAAGATAGTTTNTACTATCAAGATTATTCTTATGTAATTAAAGTTTCTGAATCAATTAACAAATGGCGAGACTCACTTAAAAAGGCAGTTCACCCTTCTGGATTCTATGTAACTGGAGAAGTGAATATTGCTACAAGAGTAAGTGGTCAAGTTAGACAACCAGTTGGTGCTACATTGGCTTCAGGATTATTCTCTGGTACATCTGATAGTCCTATCTACATGAGATTAAATACTCTATTCTCTACACTATTTGATAGAAGAACAGGAGTTGGTTTGAGAGCGATGAGTGGTGGTATTGAGTTAGATGGTAAAACTAAACTATCATCATTAGTTGCAAGAACAGGTCTTGCTGTAGAACCACAAAACGACTATCGAGACACTACATCAAACACTACAAAAGCAGTAAACTTATCGCCTGAAACTACAATGGAATTAGAACAGAGAAATAGAAATAGTTTTTATAGTTTAAATAGTGAAGGGTTTACTTTAGANGATGGCACAGGTAGAATAGCAGCAGAAGATGTTGGACTTATAGTAGATGAATTTGGTTATACAGTAAGAGGCGTGGGTGTAAGTAACGGCTTTGCATATGCAGGTCCTAGACAAAGAAATCTAAGGGCACCTTTTCAAAGATATGCTCACAATAACGGTATATTATTAGAGGGTCATACAGANACAGGTAATTCAAATATTAAGTTAGAGAACGAATCNGGTGTATTAACAAGTGAATTTGGCATATCTGCAAGTACNACAATNTCAGATTGGGCACAATTAAGATTTACAGGAACTTTGAACACAAATGTTGACGGAGAAACTATGAGATTAAAAGATTTAGAGGGAACTAATAGTGATTTAGACCATAGAAATAATTTTGCGTTTCCTACAGACATCACGCAAGAGCCTTCGTAAACTCTTATAAATAATATGAAAGAACATTAAATTAATGGGAAACTAAAATGGCAGCAATAATAACAAACAAATTCAGAATAAATAATGCCGAGCAGTTCGTAGAATCTTTTAGTGAAGCGGCTGCAACGACTTATTATCTATTCATAGGAAGGTCACATTCTTGGGCGACCGATGCCGATGTACAAGGCAACTCAATTAACGAGGGAACAGACGCTTCNCCACCTACACCAAATGATGATGTAACGTCAGAGTTTTACAACTATGATGATATGTTAGGTGCAAAAATAATTACATCAAGTGATGTATCTCATGTAATACCAAGAAGAAACTGGACTACAGGAACAACTTATGATATGTACGAACATAATATAAGTTCATCAAACGCCGCTAATAGTGGTGCAACAAATTTATTCGATTCAACATTCTTTGTAATGAACAGCTCAAATGCTGTTTACAAAGTTATTGAAAACGATGGCGCNACAGCGTCAACAGTAGAACCAACTTCTACATCAAATTCAATTTTTGAAACTTCTGATGGATATAGATGGAAGTATATGTACTCTCTAACTTCTTCAGAAGCTCTAAACTTTATGTCAACAGACTTTATTCATGTATCAACAGATTCTACCGTATCAGCTGCTGCCGTTGATGGTGCGTTAGACACAATCTTAGTTGTTTCTGGTGGATCAAGTTTTAACACATCTTCAGGTTCAACAATATCAGGTATACCAATTCGTGGTGATGGTTCAGGTGGTGTTGCTTCAGTTACAATTAGTTCTGGTGCAATCACGGCTGCAGAGGTAACAACTGCAGGAACAGGATATACTTTTGCATATATTAGAGACGCTGATATCATCGCTGCTACAAACGCTGGTGGTGCAGGATCAGGTTCAAATCTAAATGTAATTATTCCACCAAAAGGTGGTCATGGATCAAACGCTGTCAAAGAGTTAGGTGGTTTCTTTGTTATGATAAACAAATCACTTGTTGGTGTTGAAGGCACATCTGACATTGGTGTTGGTAACGATTTTAGAAGAATAGGATTATTAAGAGACCCAACTAACTTTGGAACCTCGACAGTTGCAAGTGCAACTACAAGACGACAGATATACGCTCTTAAATTTGCTTCAGTATCAGGCACATTTACTGCTGATGAAGAAATCAATCAGGCAAGCACAGGCGCTGTAGGTAAAGTTGTAGAGTATGATTCAACAAATCTTATTTTATATTATTATCAAACTAGATTCCCAGATTGTGGAACAGATAGTAATGGTAATCTAACAGCATTCTCTGGTGCAAATGCGGTCACAGGACAAAGTTCAAGTGCAAGTGCAACGCCAGACACAAGTAACTCAAATACAGTTAACGGAGTAGAGTTTAGTTCTGGTTATGCAAATCCAGAATTAGCTTATGATTCAGGAGATATGATTTATGTCGAAGAAAGAAGTCCTATCACTAGAGCTTCTGACCAGACAGAAAACGTAAAATTGATTATTGAATTTTAGTAAAGGAATATAATGCCAAGTAAAACTGATTTTAATGTTAGTCCTTACTATGATGATTTTGCTGAAAGTAAAAAATTTCATAGAGTCATGTATCGCCCAGCATTTGCTGTTCAGGCGAGGGAACTAACAACACAACAAACAATATTACAAAACCAAATTGAAAAATTAGGTGACTCAATATACAAACATGGGTCAATGGTTATACCTGGTGAAGCAATTTATGATTTAAATTATTATGCTGTAAAATTAACATCTTTTACAGGAACTTTAGCAAACTTTGTAGGTAGTAATGTAACTGGCGGAACATCTGGCGTAGTTGCTGATGTTGTTGCCGTAGTTGCAACTGACGGTACTGATCCTGACACATTATTTGTTAAATATAAAAATTCTGGTACTGATAATGTTTCAAATAAATTTACAGACGGTGAAAGTTTAACAAGTGCAGCTTCTAGTGGTGAAACTGCTGTTGTAAATACTTGTGCTACAGGTTCTGCTGCTCACATAGAAGCAGGTACTTATTATATAAATGGTTTCTTTGTTGAAGTAGATAAACAAACTTTAACCTTAGACAAATATACAAATACTCCAAGTTATCGTGTAGGTTTAACAATAAGTGAAACTTTTATTACATCTTCAGACGATACAAGTTTATTAGACAACGCAACTGGTTCATCAAACGAAAACGCAACTGGTGCTCATAGATTTAAAATTGATTTAACCCTAACAAAACTATCTTTAACATCAACTGCTGACGCTAACTTTGTAGAGTTGTTTAGATTAAAAAGTGGTAAAGTACAAAATAAACCATTTGATCCAGACAGCCGTACATCAATTGAAGATACTTTAGCAAGACGTACTTTTGATGAATCAGGAAACTACGTTGTAAATGATTTTGAATTAGATATTAGAGAACATTTATTATCAGGATCAAATCGTGGTATATATTCAACTGGTGCTACCTCTGATGATGGTAATACTGCTTCAGAAGCTAAGTTAGCATTTGGTCTATCACAAGGTAAAGCATATGTTCATGGATATGAGATAAACAAAATAGGAACAACCTATATTGATGTAGATAAGGCAAGAGATTTTGAAACTGACACAGGTTCTACAACAAGATATAATATAGGTTCTTTTGTAAATGTAGAAAATGTTTTTGGTACACCTGATATTAACTTTGTATCTGGTGAGGTAGAAAACTACAAAGCTCTAAGACTAGTAGATGAAAAACACGCAACAAGAGGAACAGTATTTGGTACNTCTCTTGCTCATGTGTTTGATATTGGTCGTGCAAAAACTAGAGCATTTGAATTTAANTCTGGTAATGCAGCTTCAACTGATTCTGGCACAACAACAATGTTGTCTAACTCAGTTACGACAGGTGTAAAATTTAAACANTTCTTATTTGATATNGANATGTTTAGCCANNTAAATGTAANTGGTATCATGTCAGGTGCATTAACAACTGGTGATAAATTAACTGGTGGTACTTCNGGTGCAACTGGTATTGTAGAAAGTNTTACAACTGANGGNTCAGCAACAATNACAGGTGCNACTCAAGCAGATCCTGTTGTNNTAACAATGTCTAGTGGTCATAACTTTACAGACGGTCAACAAGTAGAAATATCTGGTGTTGGTGGTATGACTGAATTGAATACCAACGATGGTGGTAGTTCTTCAATCTTTACTGTTCATAATGCTACTGATACAACCTTCGAATTATTCACTAAACAAACAGCCGCAACAACTGTGGTTGAACCTCTTGACGGAACTAGTTTTTCTGCTTTCACATCTGGTGGTGATGTAAAACATACAACGATAGTTTTAAATGATGTTCAAGGAGAATTTGTTGGAGGTGAAACAATTACTGCACCTACNAACTCTAGAACAGGAACAGTACAGTTNGATTCAATAGGTTGNAAAGGTTTTGAAACAAAAGACTTTGGTCAAGTTAAAGGTATTTCTATGGCAGGTAGTCCAACTTATACTGCCAATACATCATTAGATACAACATTTGGTGATAACAAAACTTTATCAGGATTAATAACAACAGTAAATCCTGACCTATCTCCTGGTAGTATCATAATGAATGGTACAGACGCTAACTCAGCAGACGCTGGTGATTCAATAATTCTAGAAGATGGTACTGAAACTGGTGATTTAGTAAACGCTATTGGATTAGAAAATCCTATTGACCAGGCTGATGTCTTAGTTGGTTCTGGAACTAAATTTACAACTGAATTAAAAATAGGTGACCAAATTAATTTTATTGATGATACTGGTAGTTCAGTTACAAGAATTGTACAAAATATTGAATCAGATACGAGATTACAAACAGTTAGAGATTTAGGTACTGCTGTTGCAACATCAAGAGAATTAGTTAGACAAAGAACAAAATTACAAGACGCAANCACAAATACATCAATATTTNAATTACCTTATGATNNTGTTAAAACATTGTTGACTACTGACAANTCTGGAATAAGTGATACAAGTTTTAAAATAAGAAGGCAGTTTGTTACAACTCTTTCAAGTTCTGGTACTCAAACATTTACTGCTGGTACTAACGAGGTCTTTACTGCATTTTCAGAAAATGATTACTCACTATCAATTATGACAACTGGTTCTGGTTCTACAGGCGCTGCTGGGGATCTTATATCATTATCAACTAGTGGCGATTTCTCACTCGGTGGTTCTCCAACAGGTAAAACTTTAACAATAGATTTAGGTAGTGGATATAATGGTCACAAAGTAAAACTTACTGCAACACTTACAACATCGGTTGTTAGTGCAAAAACTAAAACTAATACAACTGACCAAACTGTAACAATAGATACTGAGGCACTTGCCACAGATGATTTCATAAGTCTTGGTAAGGCAGATGTTCATAAATTAAATAGTGTGTTTATGGCTGATGATTTTAGCACAGCTGCAACAACAAGTGATACAGATGTTACAAGAAGATTTGAATTAGATACTGGTCAGAGAGATAACTTCTATGACATTGGTAGATTAAAATTAAAACCAGGTGAATCACCACCTACTGGTAGATTATTAATTAATTTTGATTACTTTGAACATGGTGCTGGAAACTTCTTTAGTGTTGATAGTTATTCAGGTTTCACATATAAAGATATTCCTGGTTATACCTCAGACGTAACAGGTGAACAATTTTCTTTAAGAGATTGTTTAGATTTTAGACCAAGAGTAGATAATGCTTCTACGATAAACTCTGGCGATGTTGATAGGTCTTTTGATGGCACAGGTGCTTCAGCAATTGAGTTTATGAAAATTAATACCGATGTAACTNCTGACTTAGAATATTATCTTNTCAAATAGAGCAAGAGTTTATTTAACATCAAAAGGTNANTTTAAAGTTGTTAAAGGTGCTTCTGCAATTGAACCAGNATTTGGTGAACAATTAAAAGACGCTATACATTTATATGATGTATTCATGCCTGCATTTACTTTTGACACAGATACAATTGAAATAAAAGCAATTGATAATAGAAGATATACCATGAGAGATATTGGTGGTCTACATAAGAGATTAGAAAATGTNGAATATTACACTCAACTTAACTTATTAGAACAAGACGCTAAATCTTTACAGATACAAGACGCTGATGGTTTTGATAGATTTAAAAATGGTTTCATAGTTGATAACTTTACAGGTCACGGTATTGGTGATGTAACTGATCCTGATTATTCTATATCTATGGATATGGCTGCAGGNGAATTAAGACCTTCTCACCATATGGATAATAGTAATCTGATTGAATCAGATTCTTCGTTAGAAAATAGTACAGCGATGACAGACGCAATTAGAACAACAAATGGTTATCAAAAAACTGGTGATTTAATTACTTTACCATATACAGAAACAACAGANATAGAGCAACAATTTGCAAGTACNACTGTTAACCTAAACCCTTATGATGTNATATCATTTGTTGGTCAAGTTACTTTAACACCTGACCAAGATGACTGGATGGAAACAGAAACACTTCCTGAAATGACAATTGAAATACCTGGTGTTTTTGATACACTAACGAGTGGTGCAAATGCAAATGTACAAGAGTTAAATTTAGGTACTGTATGGAACGAATGGAACAACAACTGGACAAGTGTTGATATTGCTGGTACTGAACAAACAGAAAGACGTACTGAGAGAAGAGGTCGATGGCCTTTTATCAGACGAGTTGATAGAACAACTATACAATCACAAGANNTTAATAATAGAACAAGAACAGGTGTNAGAACAACTTTAGTTCCTGGTGGATTAAGAAANACNAGNATTGGTAATAGAGTTGTACAAGTTGCCTTTGCAACATTCATAAGAGCAAAAGATATTTCATTTAGTGCTAAAGGTATGAAACCTGACACTAGAATATTCCCATTCTTTGATGGTGTTGATATATCAACATTGGTTACACCAACAGGATCAACAGCAGGTGCAGCTTTAACAACTGACTCTACTGGTGCTGCTTCAGGTGTATTTGCTTTACCAACTCCACAAGTAGATTCAAATCCAAGATGGAGAACAGGTAAAAGAACATTTAGATTAACTTCAAGNTCNACAAATTCAAAAGTAGANGGACTTGTAACAACATCAGCTGAATCAGATTACACAGCAAAAGGTTTAATTCAAACNGTTCAAGGAACTGTTATATCAACAAGAGAAACACAAGTACAAAGAACAACNNAAANAGACTCAGTAGTCAAATCATAGGTGCNATTGGTACNAGAGTGGTNAGAGACNNNACTGGNNNNTGGTTNGATCCNGTNTGTCAATCTTTTATGGTTGACCAAACAGACGGTATATATGTAACTAGTATTGAGGTTTTCTTTGCGAGTAAATCAAGTTCAATACCTGTTACTTGTCAGATTAGAACAATGACAAATGGTTATCCAACAACAACGGTTGTGCCATTTGGTGAAAAAACTGTTGACGCTGCTGATATTAGTACATCAA
>FUFK010065968.1_pt1 | contig 14812 bp, 13 predicted proteins | sample 1021851 | NCBI WGS metagenome assembly FUFK01 (sample SAMEA51879418, study PRJEB19060) | metagenome | reverse complement strand
CCGCCTCCAGAACTTCAGAATATAGAACTAGAGATATCAAAACCTTAAGAGTGAAGCGTGTTTGATAGAACATTTTAAGTTAAAACAATCTTACAGAAAACTAGAAACAGCATTTACAAGATCTCATATATACCGGTTAGTAAGCTAGGCTTTTTGTTTGACTTAATGAATATTGGCTTAAGAACTTTTTTACGTGTAACAGTTCTATCCATCACAATGACGGAGGAGTACAATGAAAAAAATTGTAAGAAGTCGGTATGCTATTTTACGAGAGTTGACAGACGCCGCTTTAGAAGAAGCGGTAACTGTTTACATGAATGACGGATGGAAACCTGTAGGAGGTTTAGTCATTAGCTATAATGAAGATTTGGAGCATAAAGAATATATTCAACCTATGTCTAACTAAAATTTCTTATATACCTAATTGAATTAGATAATTCTCTAAACGCAAAATGATGAGCCATATGTCCAAGATTTGGTAAAATATGGAGGCGAGAATTTTGGATTACTTCGTTGAAAGCAACAGCCTGACTTTTAAAGGGCAATAAGAAATCTTCTTTACCATGGATTATCTCGACTGGCATTTCTATGAGACCATAAGTTGCAAAGTTTTGTTTCAGTGTTTGCGAAGAAATAAGCAAATCGTTTCTGTTCGCTTTGATTGTAGACCGCCGCCTGGAAAGATCTGAACCAACANAATCTAGATAACCTGTTGGAATATCTTGCGGTTTAAACATACGTCCCGCAAATTTTTCAATAGAACCGCTCTCAGCTCTTTTGGCGACGCTAGTAAAGTATAAATCGTAAGCATGCCTCAAAAGACCACTGTCATTTGCTAATTTTGAAATTCCTGAAAAAGGCATATTTAAACCCGCTATGGACACGACACCCTTCACGTCCTCTGGAAATTTTGCTGCCCAGGCCATAGCGACCGAAGCGCCCCAACTGTGCCCAACAAGGATAAGATTTTTTCCGTTAATATTTTTTACATATGACCTNGCTAGATCNGCCTGNCTNTCAGCGTCCCATTTGCNCNCATCNCNNTCNGAATATCCAAAACCNGGTCTATCAATNNAAATTAACCTGCTATCNANTTTTGANAGTNAGCGNNNGGCAAANACCCAATCACGAAGATTTATGAAAGCTCCGTGAATNAANACTATATCTTGAGATCCATCNCCCTCAACATATCCGTGCNNACGNAAGCCATTTAAATTTAAAATTCTACCAACTGCAGGTACATTTTTCTCGGCATATTTATTTGGGATAGCGTAATTTTCTATTCTATCGCAAGCGGCTATTCCATGGGCGATTAGTCCAAGTGCAAAATTTCGTCTTGATATGATTAAACTAGCCATAGAATAAATTATCCAATAACTAAGTTATGGCTACCCTTTATATTTTATAAGTAATAGCTAACAAACGTATCACAACTAAGAAGAAGTATGTAATCAAGAAGTATACGTGGCAAGGTATTTTTTTAAATCAAAATATTAGAAGAATCGAATTGGTCACGAGCCTTTATCAATAACCCTTGTTATTTCTCTAGCACTCCAGGGAGTATTTTTTCTCAGTTTTATTTGTCCGTCTTTACCAATTAAGATTATCAGAAACCCTTTTGGCCTAAACCGCTTTCTTAAATTTGAATTGGGCTCCGGCGTGTGATCTACAAATACTTGCACATCCCTGCTTAAAAGTGCATTTGGATCTGAGGCAAACATTTTGATCTGTTGTTTCAAATTTGGGTCTAAGTGTGAATTTGAGAATACTAGCATAGGACGCTTTTCCCAAATTAAGTTTCGTATTTCAGTATCGGGGTCCACATAAGTAATATCTAAGGAATTCGCTGTTGCAAATGAACTCGATGCAAAAAAGAGAATACAAGCAAAACGTAAAAGCTTAAGCATCTTTTAACCCAATTAATTCAGAAATAGAGATATTTACTCTCCTTAATAGACTACAACTTAAATTTTCTCTTAGTAACTTCAAATTATAATTTCATCTACTGCCTTAGGATGCTGAGTTATCTGCTCATATCCAGTTTCTGTAATAATAAAACTATCACCAACCTGCGCTCTGAAGTCATTCGTCAATACTGAACCATCAACAGCGAATACCATACCAGGTTCCAAAATTGTCTTATCACCCCTTATTAGCTGCGGGTTTTCCAAAAAGCTGTATCCCGTTGCGCGCCCACATCGAAATGGATAATCATAACCCGCTTCTTGAATTACCTCTGCATATGCTTCATGCACTTGTTCTGCTTTGACGCCAGGCCGTAATTCAGCCAAAGCAGCTTCCTGACTTGCTAAAGCTGTTTCATAGACCTTTATGTGCTCTGGGTTCGCCGAATTGATCCAAAATGTGCGATCAAACCCTAATTTAAATTTGTGAAAGTTCGTCATCCCACAAAAACACAAGAAAACTGGATCACCATTTTTCATAATACGGTTAGAAGCTCTATGGTGAGTTTTTNTAATGTCTTGGCCTGATGCCATAATTTGCAGAAAATTTGTATTGGGAGACATATCAGTTGGCATATAATGCTTGTTTAATAGCTCAGCTGCCGATCTTGCTCCGGCTGCCGAAGTTGCTATTGCAACTTCAAATTCTGGTCTACCATCAATAATTGCCTCCCTACCTGCCTTCATCATAGCATTTGCCACCTGCCCCGCGTGACGAGCAATTTGAAGTTCTTCTGGNGATTTAATCATTCTCATTTCACTTAANATNTNNGAAAAATTTATAAATTTTTCNTTNGANNNNANTGAGTAAAGGTAAGANAATACGACTTGAGGAATTCTATCCNTTTCAATACCTATCTTTTTTGATGACTTTAATAGATNGGGTAATTTTTCNCGCCATTCATCACCCATCCCATCGTTCCAAGTNGAAATNTCATCACAGTGNGCAAGAGACCTNGCAGAATTTTCATCAATNTNAGGAGTGATAATNACACTGGGACCATNNACACTTACAATGAATATTGTTGGTCNTCCAAACTCNATATGAAGATAATCATAATAACCNGTAAGNTAAAAAACATTATCATCATCNGTNACTAAGGCAGTATCAATTCCCCATNCNCNCATACGATCTTTNAGGTCTTTTANTCNNGCTTCGNANAGNTTTTTCAAGCTTGCANCTCACTTTTTGGNAAAAGTTTACGTACCAGGCTACTCCAGACCTTCACCCCAATAGGCAATAGGTTATCGTTAAAGTCGTATGAACTGGAGTGCAGTGGATCAGAACCACGTCCACTTTGTCCATTACCTAAGAGAAAGAGACATCCAGGAACAACATTAGAAAAATGAGCAAAATCTTCAGAAAAGCTCATGGGCTCACAATTTCCATTAAAATTTAAGCCAAGCTCTTGAGCAACTTTAATCACAGTCTCCGTTTGGTCAGCTGAATTTATCGTTTCCACAAATTCAGTNTCAAATGAAACTTGACNGTCAATTTCATGCGCNCGNNAAATTCCTTCGACTAATTTATTCATTAATCTTTTAATCTCTAATCTGTCTTCCTCATTTCTTGATCGAACATCACCNTTTATTAAACTNGTNCCAGGCAAAACATTNCGAGCACCATNGGAAATAAACTCAGTTACCGATAGCACAGAGCCNGATCCTGGCNGAAGNCTNTTNGAAATAATATTTTGAAGGCTTTGGATAATTTCGGACCCTACCGANATCGTNTCACGTCCAACATGGGGCATTGAGGCGTGTCCTCCTTGGCCTTTCAATCTTATTTCAAAAAGACTTTCTGAGGAGCAAATCAGACCTTTTCTGGTCATTAAGTGCCCAGTTTCAATACCCGGCAAGTTATGAACAGCAAATATATTGGAAATAGGGAATTTTGATAGTAGGCCCTCATCTAACATTGCCTTNGCACCCAAGCCATTTTCTTCATTTGGCTGAAAAATAAAAATCACTGTACCGTCGAAATCTAAACTATGGGCCAACTCTTCNGCTGCTCCTAGTAACATAGTCATGTGACCATCNTGACCACAGGCATGCATAACACCNGGNTNCGTTGACGAATATGAGTGCTTAGAGGTTTCTTGAATTGGAAGNGCATCCATATCAGCCCNCAACCCAATNGTTTTTNTGCCTGCNCCGGATNNNAGGATNCCGACCACNCCGACCCCTTCAACGACNTCAAGTCCTTTGGCTNTCAAAAANNTTGCAATTTTTNTTTTTGTTTGNNTTTCTTGAAANCCAAGCTCNGGAAANCGNTGAAATTCATGCCTAAGNNCTNTCAAAGTTTCAATAGAAATAGTCAAGTTTCTTCCTCATGCTTTAAGGATATACTTTCTGCACTTTCATTTTACAGAACTGAAATCAAATAAAAAGTGAAGAAAATAATGGAATTTAACCGTAAGCATCTTATCAACTTTTAACTTTTATTTGGACAGNACGAAGATGGNATTTCTTTTTTCTTCTCTCTTATCAATACATACAACCCTGAGCCAACTANAAATATAATACCGGTAAAAATATATAAATCGGGGATATCTCCAAAAAAGGTCCACCCCCAGAAAATACTCAATGGTAATAGAACATATTCAAATGGCGCAACGCTCGCCGCAGCCGCAGTACTGTATGCCTTTGACATGAAATAACTCACNCCGGCAGCTAAAAAACCTAAGGCAACAAAATATGGGAGGTCTGATATTTCCGGATCAGACCAACCTCTAAGTATAAACTGTAGACTAGTATTTGAGCTGACAGCTGCTAATTTCCCATCTCCAAAGATAAATCCAAAAATTAGGCTGAAAATTACAAAGGTTAGCTGAATATAAAATGCCAATGCTGCGGGTTTGGAGGACTTTGAGAGTTTACGGGTCATTATTTGCATTAGTGCGTATAGAACTGCTGCAATAACAGGAAGGAAATATATAAACGGCGGAATATCAGACGTGGTCCAAGTATTTGGCTTCATCATTATAAATACCCCCAAAAAACCAATAATGACAGCTAACAACCGCCTTANTCCGACTNTTTCTCCAAGAAGCGGAATTGATAATAGTGTAATAAAAATTGGTGCTACAAAGAAAAGAGCCGTGGCTGTAGCTAGAGGAAGCGTTGCGATCGCCGAAAAAAAGATCATGTTACACAAAAAAATTGCTACTGCCCGTAAAGCATGTTGTATCGGTTGCTGAGTTTTTAAAATTTTGAGCCCGCCCTCACTCCTTACTAGGAGAAGCGTAAACAAAATTGCAATTAACGATCTAATAAATATAAGTTCATGCAATGGATAATTTTTAGAAAATTGTTTCACGAGCAAATCATTTATTGATATGCACAGCATTCCTAAAAACACATAAAATGACGCTTTCTGAACCGACCCTNCTTGCACAGCCATTCCCCTGAATACAACTGGACATTTTTTTATNAGCTTTTAGGCTAATCCAGCGGTTTAAGCTAATCATGAAGCGAGGAAAAATGATAGCGATGTTTTTGTTTAAATGAGCGAATATCAGAAAGGAATATTACTAACTTTTNTTGGTGTTTTATTTGTAACGCCCGACTCGTTATTTGTTCGTCTTATATCATCAGATGAATTGACAATTGCTTTCTGGCGAAGCTTTGCAGCAGGGTTATTAATTTTAGCCGCGTTAATTACTTTTGCTGGTTTTAAAAATATAAAATCTTTTTTTTTCATGGGTAAATTAGGGTGGCTATATTGTTTTTTAATAGGATCTACTTCACCAGCTTTCGTTTGCGCTGTAGAAAATACAAGTGTTGCAAATGTAGTNTTTATCTTTGCTGCGATGCCTATCTTTGCCGCATTATTTAGTTACTTCTTACTTGGAGAACCGATTGCAACAAGAGTAAAAAAAACAATTGCCACCGTTTCTTTAGGCCTGGTTTTAATTGCTTATGGCTCCACTGAAAATGAAATATCAAACTGGAAGGGTGACTTATTAGCGCTCTATGTCTGTATTGCCTATGCAGCGGCATTAACGTTAATAAGAAAACTCCAGAATATTTCTATCTTACCAGCCTTACCAGTCGCCTACTTAAGCTCAGCATTAATTTTATTCTTTTTCACAGACCCANTTATAGGATTTGAGGCAAATGCCAATTTCTATCTTCTACATGGGATCTTAATAGCCGCTGGAACGTGCTTTTTGGCCATAGGACCAAGATATATAAGTTCACCCGAAGCATCGCTACTCATACTCTTGGAAACTATACTGGCACCCTTATTAGTTTGGGCGGTACTTTACGAGTATCCGGGTAATTGGAGTCTTCTTGGTGGTGGCTTGATTGTGCTCACACTATTAGTTTTCAATTTTTCTGCGTTCAGCAAAATTAAACAAACGGCTTACAAAGAAACCTCTTGAAATGATTGTTAGTCAGTAGATAATTATTAAAAGTTGTGATGTAGGGATTATAATGTCGTTAGAAGCAATAATTATAGAACTTCAGTCAGTTTTTTCAGGTACAACAGANATTGAGCGACGAGCACTGGAAGCACTCCAGAAAGCATCAATCNAAAAGTTTAAATCAGNNAAAAGNACTCCTCTGCCAGNAGAAATTGTTAATGTGATGGAGGANGAGCANNCTCATCCAATTTGCAAAAGCATTCTGAGNGCANAACTAGANTGGTGNCCNCCNACAACTTCTAATGATAAATTATATATNGAACACAGCAAACGAAAAGCTCACGTTGAGATATTGGGCCCGAATGGCTTAATCAGCTCAAATTCGGTGAGAATCGGACTGTATGGAATGCTCAGCCAATCCGAATATGGTATTAGAACTCATCCCGCCGAGGAAATCTATATCGCATTGGCCGGAGTGTCATACTGGAAGCGTGGAAGTAATAAGTACCAAGAACTTCTTCCCGGTGAAAGTTCTTATCATCCGTCTTTAATGCCGCATGCCTCAAAAACAGAAAAAAAGGCTTTCATGTCTGTTTACGTATGGAATGGTGATATATCGATGGATAACTATCGCTATAAAGGCCTACCAAAAAATTGAAAATTTCTGATCTTCTGATCTAAAGAAATCATTAGAGAATATTGGAAACAAAATTTGTTAAATTTTTCGGTGATTCTGGTAAATTGAAAAAAATTTTTGTCATTTAGTTAAGTAATTCTGACCTGTTCTGGGGATAAGTTTTAAAATCTTGTGGACAACTAACTTGCAAGGTGTGGATATGTAAAAATTCATTTTGAGCTGAAGAAAATAGATGGCATCCTGATTTNAAGGATAAAAACTGGGGGGTATTAGAAGTTAAGAAAATAATAGACGCTTCGGCATTTATTGTTTTCGAACACGGACAAAACCAACCCCAGAAGCATAGAACTCAGATCGTCCACAACCTTTTGGTTGGATCGGAGCTCGAAGTTGGATAACAACTCCTGTCTAACAGAAAGTGTTATCCATGTCAGATAGGAGATAAACTTAGTTTTTCTCATATATGAAGCAGATGGGGACAGTAGTTATCCAAGAAGAGGCAGGACATGAAGTAATTCAAGTTCTGTCTCTTCTGCTTTTATGCGAGAGCCATGGCAATCGGGGGGTATTCAGATTTGCCATGGCTCTAGATCGTCCATAGGTCGTGTAGCANTATAAATTTANNGAAATCAACAGAGAATTTGTATCATGCTATCTTTAAGTGACACTTCTGGATTTGAAGTATCAATAACCAATGACGTGACCATCTTTACGCGACTCTGAGCCCCCAATATAAAAGCCATTTGGCAATCGCCGTATCAATTGCGCCCCTCCAAAACCAAATGCATCATCGGAACTTTTGGTAGAAACATTATGGCCTAGCTCTGATAGAAAAGATAACAGTTTATTATTCATAGACGCCTCACAAACAACATCTAATCCGCCCTCAACTCGCCATCGCGGTGCATCGATCGCCTCTTGCGGGTTCTGTTTCCACAAATGGCTCCTCACAACCATTTGAATATGACCCTGAGCCTGCATTGGTCCTCCCATTACGCCAAAACTCATTAGAGGATTCCCATTATCCATTAGAAAAGCTGGTATGATNGTATGAAATGGTCTTTTCTTTGGCCCGACAACATTCGGACTTTCAGGATCAAGNGAGAACCCTGCTCCCCGATTCTGCAAATGTATACCGGTTCCTGGTATGCAGACTCCGGAACCAAAACCTGCATAATTAGACTGAATAAATGAGACCATCATACCATNTTGGTCTGCAGCTGTCAGATATACCGTTCCCCCACTTTTTGGAGCTCCAGCCTTAAAATCTACGGCTTGGTCATGTTTGATAAGACTTGCTCTCTCTTTTAAATAGTCTTCGCTTAATAAGTCAGCCACAGTTATTTTCTTCATAAAATCTATATCCGAAACGTACTTATAAGTATCTGCTAATGCTATCTTCGTTGCTTCAATTTGAAGATGAACCGAGAGCGGGCTATCACATTCCAAATCATCAAGGGATGTATGGCTTAATATCCCTATTGCCATTAACGCAGCGATACCTTGCCCATTTGGGGGAATTTCATGCAAAGAAGCCCCATGAAAATTTTTCGAAATTGTACCTGGCCAGTCCGCTTGATGCTCTGCTAAATCACTTATCCGTAACGCAGCATCATGCTTTTTTGCGTATGCATCAATTTTTTCTGCCAAAGCGCCTGAGTAAAATGCATCTCCTTTTGTATCGGCAATCAATTTTAAAGATCTTGCGAACTCAATATTATTATAAATTTCACCTGCTGCAGGAGAAACTCCATTTGGTAGGAAATTATCAGCAAATCCAGGTTGATCAGAAAGCTCTGCCGCTCCAAGGCTCCACTGTTGCGCTATGATGGGCGAAACTGCGAAACCAGATTCCGCGTAACCAACAGCCGGTTCAAACAGTTCNTGAAACGGTAGTTTACCAAATTTATCTGAAAGACTCACCCAGCCGGCTACCACACCCGGAACCGTGACACTTTCCCATCCTCTGTAAGGCATTTTTTTTAAATTAGAAAAACGGCTTTCCGTCCATGANGCTGGCGATCTGCCAGAAGAATTAAGTCCGTGAAGNCTCTGACCATCCCAAATAATTGCATAAGCATCTGATCCTAACCCACATCCCGTCGGTTCAACCAAAGTTAGGGTGATAGCAGTGGCTAATGCTGCATCAACAGCATTGCCCCCACGCATCAGCATACGCAACCCTGCTTGAGCTGCAAGCGGCTGACTAGCCGCCACCATATTCTGAGCAATCACAGGAGATCTTCTGGATGGATAATTTGGATAATTTTCAATNTGCATCTATTTTTGGGTACCTTAAAAACTCTTCATATTAACTAATATAGCTGGAAAGAAAGAGATCACCATATCTTGCTTCTGTCTTGTTGAAGATATTGTGTTTTAATCTGAATAATTACTTTTTTTTGTTCTATGTTTGAGAAGCTACAAAATTCTGCAAATTCTTGACTTGCAAAGCACCCATACGCAAACCTAATTTTGATCGCCTCCAAAGAATGTCTTCTGCAGAGGTCGCAAATTCCTCTCCAATTAACCATTCAACTTCCTTCTGCGTTAATGTAGCACCAAAATTGATACCTAAATCATCCTCATTACGAGCATTACCTAACATTTCAAAGGCTTCTCTGCCGTAAGCCTTAACCAGACGTGCTGCCCACTTCTCAGTGAGGAATGGATAATCCTTTAAAAGATCCATAATTAAGTCTGACACTCCGTTTACTGGAAAATCACCTCCAGGCAGATAAGCTTNAGCTGTCCAAGGTCCNCGCATTTTTGGAAAGAACGCGGCAACTTCATTTAAAACACTCTCTGAAAGTTTTCGATAAGTTGTGATTTTCCCACCAAAAATATTTATCAAAGGCACTTCATTTTCCCAATTCACTTTTATGCTATAATCACGCGTCACAGCAGTTGCATTGCCTTCAGAGGTGTCTTGAAGCGGTCTCACGCCTGAATAGGTCCATACGATGTCCTCAACCTTCAGTTCAGTNTCAAAGTATTGNTTGGCAAAATTAATTAAATAATTTTTCTCAAGCTCGCTACACTGNGGCTTTTCATCTAATTCTATATGGTCAATATCCGTTGTGCCAATCAAGGTGAAATCAGTTTCGTAAGGAATTGCAAATATAATTCGACCATCATTTCCTTGAAAAAAATAACACTTTCCATGATCCCAGATTTTTGGAAAAACAATATGGCTTCCTCGCACCAAGCGAACTTTTTCGGGCGTATTTACCCTCAACACGTTATGAATTATATCGCTAACCCAAGGACCACCAGCATTTATCAACACCTTTGATAAAAACACTTCTCTCTTACCTGTTGTTTGGTCTTTTGTTTCAACGCACCATAATCCATCATCTTTTTTCGCTGAAATGACCTTTGTATTTACACAAATTTTTGCCCCAAGCTTTGCTGCATCCTTTGCGTTCAGCACAACTAACCGAGAGTCCTCAATCCAACAGTCCGAGTACTCAAATGCTTTTCTAAATTTTTTTTTGAGCGGAACTCCCTCCAAAGANACCGAAAGATCTAATTTCTTAGTTGGAGGTAAAATTTTTCGTCCCCCCATTAAATCATACAAAAATAAACCCANACGAATTAACCATGCAGGTCTTCTATTTTTATAAAATGGAAATATCCTGTTAAGTAACTTTGAAGCTGGNGNAGTNGANTCAAANCGCTGAGATTTGTTCAAAGGCAATATAAATCTCATTGGCCAACTGATATGCGGCATTGCTTTCAAAAGCACCTCACGCTCCTTAAGAGCCTCCTTTACTAACCTAAACTCGAAAAACTCTAAATATCTCAGCCCACCATGAAATAACTTTGTAGAAGAGGAAGAAGTGGCTGAGCCCAAATCCTTCATTTCTGTTAGAACAACAGACAAGCCACGTCCTGCCGCGTCTCTGGCAACGCCACACCCATTTACGCCACCACCAATAATAAACAAATCATGCACTTTTTTATTCAATTTACATTCTCAAATTTTACTTATTATTTTCTTTTTCTTTCGTTTTTATTCACTTAATTTTCGTATAGTGCAAAAACGAAGATATTCCAACGGAAAAGAAAGAAATTTGTTGGTAATTATGATATTTGAGATTATCTTTTTCGTAATTTATTTATGAGAACTGCAGGATGGTTAACAACTTACGGTCACCCGAAATAATTAAGCTGGCTAACCAACAAAGTATTGTTAGAGTTGAAGAACTCGCAGAATATTTCAACGTATCTCTGCAAACGATCCGAAAAGATTTAAATAAACTTTGCTCTGATGGTCANCTNGAANGGGTNCACGGCGGAGCAATAATTCCATCCCACATAGAAAATATTGAATACGAGCAGCGAAAAAAAATTAACTTGCTTGGCAAACAGGCCATTGGCCGAGAATGNGCTAAAAAAATTCCAAATGAAATATGCCTGTTCATGGGTATTGGCACAAGTACTGAGACCGCAGCAAAATTGCTTTTAGAACATAAAAATTTGTTGATAGTGACCAATAATCTAAATATTGCCAATGTGCTAAAGAATAATACGAAAAGTGAAGTGGTAATCACAGGAGGCAACCTGAGGAAATCAGATGGTGCATTAATTGGCCAGCCAGCTNTAGAAACTATTAAAAATTTTAAGTTTGATTTGGCAATACTAGGATGCTCGGCATTAGACCGTGAAGGCAATATGCTGGACTTCGATACTCAAGAAATACTCGTCAATCAGAGCATAATCAGCCAGGCTAATAAAACGTATTTACTTGCTGATCATACTAAATTTTTGCGAAAAGCTCCGGTCAAAATCGCTCCATTATCTATAATTGACTGTTTCTTTACTGATAACAAACTTGAGCCCGAGCTGCTTGAAAAATGTAGATCATGGAATACCGAAGTAAGATATAGTGAATAATCTTTAGCTCTAGGCATTAAATTAAACTAAACAAAACGATTTACATAATTTTCCAAAATTTCTTGATTACCCGAGCGCGGTTCTGGGTTGATATTCTTTTCTAATACTAACTGAGTAATTTCCTCCAAGCTACTACCCAACATTTTCAAAGCTTCAGGTTTAGACCAATCNTGGTATCTTTCTTGTAATTTCGCCTCAAGGNCCCCATCATTAATCATAGCTTCAGCGGCTTTTAATCCACGTGCGCAGATATCCATTGCACCAACATGAGCAGCTATGAGATCGACCGCTTCTATTGATTGTCGTCTCANCTTGGCATCAAAATTTGTACCACCAGTCGNAAAACCACCAGANCTGAGAATGTGATAATATGCGAGGGCGACTTCCGGAACATTATTTGGAAACTGATCCGTATCCCAGCCAGACTGGTAGTCATTTCTATTCATATCAATNGAACCTAACATTCCTTCAGCCGCTGCAAGAGCAATCTCATGCTCGAATGAATGTCCCGCTAAAATTGCATGGCCCTGCTCAATATTTAACTTTACCTCTTTTTCTAATCCATATTTTCGTAAAAAACCTATACATGTAGCTACATCAAAGTCGTATTGATGCTTTGAAGGTTCCTGTGGTTTCGGTTCAACTAAAATTGTTCCTTTAAAGCCAATTTTATATTTGTAGTCCACAACCATGCTTAAAAAGCGCCCCATGTTGTCGAGCTCTTTGGATAAATTGGTATTTAATAAAGTTTCATACCCCTCGCGTCCTCCCCATAATACATAGTTTTGACCACCCAATTTATGTGTAGCATCCATACAAGACTTTACAGTTGCCGCGGCAAAAGCAAAAACATCGGGATCAGGGTTGGTGCTTGCCCCAGCCATCCATCGTCTATGACTGAACATGTTAGCTGTTCCCCATAACAATTTTGGACTGTCTGAGTTCATTTTGGAACCGATATAGTCTGTAATCTCGTTTAAAGTAGATAAATTATCCTTGAAATTTCCCTGATCAGGTCGAAGGTCAGCGTCATGCCAGCAAAAGAATGGAACTCCTAAAATATCAAACATTTCAAAAGCAATGTCGGCCTTTAGTCGCGCCCGTTCCATATTATCCTGTGGGTGCCATGGCCTTACAAAAGTTGATCCGCCGAAAGGATCACCNCCCTCCCAGGCAAAGCTGTGCCACCAGGCTACCGCAAATCTAAGCTGCTCTTCCATTCTTTTGCCAAAAACAATTTCGTCAGGATTATAATACCGGTATGATAAAGGATCACTGCTTTCCGCACCCTTGTATTCTACTGGACCAATGCCATTAAAAAATTCAGTTGTCATTTTCGATACCCATTATTATGCCCAATCGGTCAAACAGNAATTTGCATTCGAACAGNCTTACTTNNGNCANNNTTNTACNCTTANNTAAATTTTATTATTTTTTCTNAACTTAGTGAAGTGGTGGGTTTATAGTCAAGGCATAGAAATTTTAATCGCAGACCCATCCGTAGTACTGTAAGCAACAGCTACTCCAGAACCAACATTTATGCCTGTAACTGAAGAAATAACAACTTGATGAGTTACCATCAAAATTCGATTTTTTTCATCCAAATGTTCAAGTTTTTGCATTAATTTGCGTAGAGTTTCTTTTTTATCATAGTGATCTTGAAAATAAGAGTTCAATCCAGAAAACATAGTTATTTCACCTATATCCATAAGAGTTGCTGTCTCAATACAACGACACCACTCGCTCGAGTATATTTTCTCGAACAAAGCCCCCTCCATTTTAAGCCTTGTACCAATAGATATTGCTTGATCTCGCCCCTCTTGGTTTAGATTTCTTTGGGTCTTACAATCACTAATATCAAATTCAGAGGGATCACCGTAACCAGGTGCAAGAGCGTGACGCAAAAAAATGACATTGAACTTTGGTTGATCTAAAACTTCCGACCAAGAAATAGTATCTGCGCTCGAAATATTTCCAAAAAGACATATTTTAAAAATTAATATAGTTGTCTTAAATATTCGCATACGCAAAATATCCTATTTTGAANTAAAACCTATACCAATATTATAACTCAGAGAAGCGTCGCAACAAATGCAATTCAAGAAGTCCATCGAAGTTCTATGCTCATTTATGGTAAATATTTTGGTAATGTTGGTATGCTATTTTACTCTGCCTCAAACTACTAAAGCCGAAGTATCAATCATTGGATCTAGCGGCAGCACAATAAAAATTGAAAAAATAGCGGTATTTGATGAACCATGGGCTTTAACATTTATCAATGAAAATGATCTATTAGTTTCAACCAAAAAAGGTAAACTTTGGTTGGTAAAGAAAGATGGAACAAAGTTTTTAATAGATGGTTTGCCAGATATAACTTATGGGGGGCAAGGCGGATTGGGAGATATCTTACCCCACCCTAATTTTAGCCAAAATAGTCTTGTGTATCTTTCTTTTGTTGCATCCGAAAACAATGGAAGAACACGTGGCGCGAAAGTTATCCGAGCGAAATTAGAGAACCTTATACTCCGCAATCATCAACTAATCTGGGAACAACTACCAGAAACGAAAGGAAGAGGTCACTTTTCCCATCGCCTAGCTTTTGGCCCAGCAGGAAGTTCCCATAATGGAATGCTGTTCATCTCATCCGGAGATAGGCAGATTATGGATCCGGCACAGAGTTTTGATAATAATTTGGGTAAAATAATAAGACTACACGATGACGGACGTATACCAACCGATAATCCTTTTAAAGATATGGGATTTCCAGCGAACACTATATGGTCCTTAGGTCATCGAAATGTTTTAGGGATTTCATTTGCACCTGACAACAAACTATGGGCTAACGAAATGGGGCCATTACACGGCGATGAATTGAACTTAATTTCTAAAGGAGCAAACTACGGCTGGCCCATAGTTTCTGAAGGAAATCATTACAATGGCAA
>FUFK010053034.1_pt1 | contig 14812 bp, 29 predicted proteins | sample 1021851 | NCBI WGS metagenome assembly FUFK01 (sample SAMEA51879418, study PRJEB19060) | metagenome | reverse complement strand
TGAGTTTTCTAAATTTATCATCTTGCTCTGTTAAGTTCTCAACCTCTACAACATTAGTTTCTTTCCAACCTGCTTGTGTCTTTANGAAGAACATCTGTGCAACNANAGCATCTCTNCCNATNCCACATGCNGTNTGNAAAAGNTTACTAGCAATGGTTGCTATTGCCTTAGCTTTGCCTGACTTTAGTTCTTCGTGATAATACTTATACAGAGTNGGTTTGCTTAAATTTACTACATAACCTATCTGCTCATGGTTCAAACCAAGACCTGATAATCGTTCTATTGTATCAGCAGTCTCTTGATTCTTGTCTACTAGTTTTGGCATATCCCCTTTTTTATACAGTAAAAATAAAAAAAGAGCAATCATTTCTGACTGCTCTCTTTCTCTGTTGGTTTTTTTTAGTCTAGTCTTGATTCTGCATATATATTCAGACCATAGTTCTTACAGACATCAGCATAAGCATAGACACCTGCTTCTTTGACCATAATGCATTGACCACCATAGTCAAGAATATTGTAACTAGACATGCCTAAACATTTCTTGTACTCATTCCATCTGAAGCCAATTTCTTCGAACTTTTTGACTAGCTTGGAGTTTTTTCTCAAACCATACACATTGACCCATGCAAATCCTACTGAGAACTCAGGTTCTCCATCAGGGTACTTACTAAGCTCCTTCTGTGCTTGTTGGTCTGCTACTTTTTTTGCAAAGTCATGCATTTGATGAAGGTCTATCTTTTCGTATGTTTCCTTCATCTTTTGAAAGTATGCTTTTCTCTTTGCTTTTCTTTCTTCTATTTCTGTCTTTGTCATATTATATTTCTCCTGTGTTGTTAATTTTGGGTAGTTTAGGTGAACACCCACACCATTTTGTTATATACCTAAGTTTTGTACCTTACCTTCATATAACCTTTTATCAAGTTCTCTGATTTCGTGTGGGTAAAGTTCATCAATGTTGTAGAACCATTTCAATGTATATGTTGTGTCATTTTTTCTCTCCATCATATTTTTTACCATTTTGATTCTACTATGCTTACAACCTGCATGAAAAGTTCTAACAGTTTTACCTGTTTGTTTATCTATGAGTTTGTATGTTCTTCTTATATTTGTCATATTTTCTCCTTTAACTTCTAGGGTTTTACTACCCTATATAAGTATTATTGTATACTTTAAGGGTAATGTAAAGCTTTTTTTCATCTTTTTTTTAGACCATTGATAAGTCCTCGAAACACTTGGTATTGTTGTTCCATCGGATAGTACANTCCCCAATATTNCCCTGNACATCGATTTCTCNTATCTTAGCTACCCTNACAATNGTNCATGAGTTCTCATAGTCTCTTGTGACAATAATCCCTACATCAGCTTTGTTGTTCCAATGAGCAGACCCACTTACATCATANAAGCTGTTTACTGTGAACAGTCCATCAGCACTTCGTATTTGCTTGGTAGGATGTGCTACTAAGAATGTGAAGGTATTAGTTTCACGATTAAATCTTTTTATCTTNGATATCANNAANGANATNTGCTCNTCNTCTCTAATGTTGGCTCTNTCAGGATTTATNTCATTGTATGGGTCTAGTATCAATCCATCTATGTCGTAANCTTCATGACACTTACGAGCTTTGTCTANTATCCAATCTATGTCAGGTGCATCTTCTTTNTTATCTACAAACAAGAAATGCTCATGTATGTATTCGATTGCTTCNAGNACTTCGGTCTCATCGGCTCTNTTNTGAAACATCTTATCAAAAGGTTTCTGACANTACTTTTCTATCAGTCTTTTAAGATTGACTTGTGCAGAACTCTCAGGTGAGAAGATNANATACTTGAATGAATGTTCTCGTGAAGTTCTCNATGCTATCTCAAATGTCAAACTAGACTTACCTGAGTTAGGTGTGCCGGTCATCAGAATAAATGAAGGTTTGATAATCTTGAANTAATTATCTAATGATGTGAAACCACAATGATATCTCTTTTGTGATTTACCATTGTACAAATCCCAAATACTTTCTGTTAAGTCTTTGGCTCGATATACACCTTCGATATCTTTCATTATCTATCCTGCCAAGAAGTTTTTATTCTTCTTAACCTTAGTTAAAATATTACTTTGCTTTATATTAGTATTGTGGGCATCTGTTGCACTACCGATTGCAGTCTCCTGCACTAGTGAAGCATTTGCACTACCGAGTACATATCTGTTAGTGTTATTTACCCTGCCTTTGATTTTACCAATCTTGATGTAACCTTTTCTTTGTAACTCTTTTATGTGGGTCTTGACACTCCTNTCAGAGCAATGACACAANTTGGCTATGTGACTGATGCTAGGGAAACATGCATGTTCTTCATCAGCATAATTAGCCAACATAAGCAAAATCAGTTTGCTAATACTATTNTTAGTATCTTGTTTGACTGCCCATGCCATTGCCTGAAAAGACATTATTTAGTTCCATAAAAGTCGTTAGCTGTTACTTTCTTTTTTGTTGCTTTGTAAATCTTCATCATATTTACTAGTCTAGGTATCTTCTCTCCATAATAATACTTGGACATTGTTGGAAGTGGTATATCACACTTCTTGGCAAACTTAGATACTGAAATCCCCTNTTGTTTTATATATTGATTTAATATCATCTTGTCTCCTTGTTATTGACCCCATGAGTATATATTACTTTTAGTATAAAAAAAAGGTTTACATTGATATACTTTAGGTGTAATGTACTCACATGAACAGGAGAAATGTTATGAACAAATATGAAATAGTGTTGAAGTACAATCAACCTGAAATTCAGTATGCTACAACTGAAGGTATAGCAATACTTAACTTCAAAGAAAGCACACCCATACAGCTCAAAGGCAAGGGTTGTGATTCTATCGTTGAGGTTAGACTGCTCAAAGAATATACAGAATCAGAGTGGCAAGAAAGGATGGACAGCAAGAAGGACAGCACGAGAAGACAACTTGCAAGTCTGTTCCCTGAAACTTACAAACTAGAAGATGGCAAATTCTACATTAAAGGAGAATTGCAGGAAGATTAGAATGTTTCATGTGAAACATCAAAAGAAAGTAATTAGACCTGAGTAAGTCTAAAACGAAACTGCTCGTAAACAATTAACAGGAGATAAGTATGGCAATAGAAGACTTTACAGGCATAAAACAAGACATGGCAGAACTCAAAAGAGCAAAAGAGATAATTGAAGAAGCATATCAAGAAATCAGAGATGAACTTCATGATGACTTAGACACAATACTAATTAAGCTCAAATCTCGCATCGCTTTAGATTTAGTGAAGAAGCTTACTGAGTATAAAATTGAAAACAAATAGGAGAAACAAATGGCAATGACTAAAATACAAGAAAAACAAAACAATGAACTTAGACTTGCAAGTGCAATGAACAAGTTTCAAGAGTTGAGTATAAGTGCTGACACTAGTGGGAACAACCCTCACTTCAAATCGACATACTCAACATTAGCCGATGTAATCAAAGCGTGTAGGCAGGGCAATCAATTCGGTCTTTTTTTTACACAACATGTTACAGAAATAGAAGGCAGGTCTTATGTCAAGACTGTCGTAAGACACACTAATGACACAGATACCTATGATGCATGTGTACCTGTACCATGTGCTAATCCAACTAATGCACATCAATTCGGTTCAGGTATCACCTATGCAAAAAGGTTTGGTTTACAGTCTTTGTATGGATTACCTTCAGAAGATGATGATGGTAATGGTGCAGTAGGTAAACCAACAATAAATGCACAAGTACAACAAGAAGCAAATAAAATAATGTAGGAGTAGAAAATGAGTATGGATGTAGATGATATAATGAGACAAGTNAATGATATCGAAAGCAACAGTCAATCAGATGTNATGAATGGAACACTTAANGACCCATTCAATGATTCAGATAGGATTGTNAANGTCGGTACGATAGATGATGGTACTGTCGAGACNTATCAAAANAAANNNACAGGTGAGACTGTTACCAAAGAAGGCACNAANATAATTGTCGTNGAAAAGACAANTGCNNNAGGTAAAAAGTATCATCGTGTTTTTGCAGAGATAGGATTCTTGACNCCTGCACAAGCAGGTAAGAATTATCAGATGNCAGGTGCNATGAAAGTAAACTGTAAGTATGACCATCAGATGTATGCAACTCAAAAAGAAGGCACATCTGAAAAGACAGGCAAACCTTACAAGTTTATTAGCTTGGCACTATATGAGAATGATGGTATAAATAAAAATGGAAAGGATGTATCTGACCCCTCAATACCTGAAGGTACACCTTTCTAGTTTTCATATAACACTCTTAGAAACGAGGTCATAATCGTTTCTCCTAGCAGGTGGGTTTTTAGCTTCCCACCTGCACCTAACTACAAAGGAGCAAAAAATGGATAGAACAAAAGGTATAGGTGGGTCAGATGCAAAGAAGATTGTCGATGGCAGTTGGCATGAGCTTTGGCTCGAAAAGACAGGCAGGAAAGAACATGATGACCTGTCAGAAATNCTTGCAGTACAAATCGGTATTGCAACAGAGACATTGAACTTAGATTGGCTACAAAGAATATTAGTCAAAGAAAAACATCAGCACACACAAATCAAAAGAGATGTAACACTCGAACCCAAAGATTTNATGATGTCACACTTAGATGGATACATTGAAGATGCAAACATCGTAGTAGAAGCAAAACACACTTACGAACATAACAACCTGCTNAATGTNGCTGAATACTATTACCCTCAGCTACAACACTACATGATGCACTCAGGAGCTTCTGAGACCTACCTTACAGTCTTTTTTGGCAATAGGTCACATGATTGGACATCGATAGAATCCGACCCTGAGTTTCAACAAACACTTTACAAAGCTGAGATGGCATTTTGGAAATATGTACAAGAAGATAAAGAGCCAACTCAATTCATGCAACCTATAGAACAACCCAAAGAAATAAAATTGGATGGTATGAGAACTTTGGANATGACAGACCATAAAGANATGAACAGTCTTATCGAATCACTTCAGCAGGTCAAACCNTATGTAGCGAAACANAAAGAGATTGTNACTGATATNAAAAGTCTTGTGCCTGANGATTGCAGAAAGGCAATCGGTAATGGCATTGTTTTATCAAGGAGCAAGAAAGGTACATTGACTTTGAGAGAAAGTCTAGGTGAGTAGTTACTCACCATTACCAAATAAATTTTTTAGGGAGAACTGCCAACCTGATTTAGACACAAACCCCATCTATGGAATAACACATAGACCTATAAGTCAGGAGACAAGACTAGCTATGATAAATGAGATACACGAAAAAAAGATACCTGTCGAAGCAAAAGTTAATTCAGGTAAAAGTGGCATNAGGCAAGTCANGGCATGGAGAATACCTTTGAANACAGANATAGCAGAGACTTTGAATTACATTATTTTAGACCTNAACGAAATCTACAACTACAGACTTGCTTGTATACAAGACATTCAATACTTGGAATATCAAGCAGGTGACTTTTATGATTGGCATACAGACATAGCTAATGGTATCAGCTCACTAAGAAAGATAAGCATGTCGTATGTAATCAATGATGATTTCGATGGTGGTGAACTCGAATTTTTTCATGGTGGTGAAAAGATAATTATAAATGCAACAAAAGATTCTTTGATTGCTTTCACAAGCTTTATCAATCACAGAGTTCATAAAGTAACTCGTGGTGTTCGTAAAGCATTAGTTGTGTGGGTCAATGGAGAATCGTGGAGATAACAAATGGCAGAAGAAATGATGAGACAAGAAATNAACAAACATACTGAGACAGTCATCAGTAGACTTGATGAGACAAGAAGTAAGCTTAAAGAAGACTTACAATACAATCAAAAAGTTTGGAATGATTTACTGCATGGTCAAGAATGGGATGAAAGAACTTGTGAGTTAAGTTGTCAGTACATCAAAGCAATGTGTGTCCTGACCGATGCAATCAATAAGCTAAGTCAGATAAAATTGACACCAAATGAGCAAAAAAAATNANAAAAGNTTNTTTTANGTATTGTATANTACTCTNAGTATGNTATACTTANNNTATATTANNTAGGAGAAACATTATGAAATACATACTTAATCAAAAAATATCAGAACATCTTTACGATGCTAAAGAGTATAATGCTAGACNAAGGAAGNACCATAGGTCTATNGGTCACGATAGAATANNNACTTATGATGAGACCAAAGTTGTTGTNCAATATGCTTACAGGTGCTTTTACTGTAATGCTCTCAANAGGAAATCAGCTACTAATAAATTTATTAAGATTCTCAAAAAGAATAAAATAGATTTTGAAATAGACTACTACAGAGATTCCATTACAAGACAAAAAGATAAAACTAATAAATTCATAACACATAAATTTGGAGCACCTCAATCTGATTTTAGTCAGGGAGTTGTATCACCAAGTAAAGAATATGAATATGTAGTTCAAACACCTGAAGGCAACAAGACATTCATGGATGAGAAATCGTTCAGGAAGTTTATGAAGCAGGAGCATGGTGAGTAACATGGTCGAATACAAAAACATAGAAATGGCTAATGGCAAACCGATATCCACACAAGGACTGTGTGGTATCTTTGCCATGTCACTTGTTGTGAACAAATCTGTCCAAACAGTCTTTAACAAATATAAGAAAGTAAAAATGTATGATGACAATTGGAAAGGCAGAACTTATGCAACTCATTATAAATACTTNCTTGAAAAGCACTACGGAAGAAAAGTCAAAGTGTGGATTCAAAGAAAGGATTCTTATTCAGAGCAGATAGGTAGAAAGATGACATTAAAAAAATTCATCGATGAATATACAGGAAGGAATCGAAGTTATATAATTTCTTACTATGGTCATACGATGTTCATTCATAACAAAGTATGCTATGACCAAGCAGGTAAGTATTCATACGATGAAATCGGAAACAGGTCTAGTATTGAGTTACAATCATATTGGACAGGTAANACTTACAAACATTATTATGGTGGTCAAAGAAATGGGATAGTGACTTATGCAATAGAAATCACTAACTCGTTATTCAAACCATCGAGAGTAGAATAAAACATTAGGAGAAATACAATGATAGACAATGTAGAAATAATTAATCACTTGATTGATAGAATCAAAAAGTACAAGTCAGGTAAATCTAAGATTACTGATAAGTGTCATAAGTCTGATGTCGAGACACTTGAATGGTATAAAAAACATTTAGGTGAAAATGTCAGATAATATAAATCACCCTAAGCACTACACAAAAGGTAAGATTGAAGTCATCGATTTTATCTTAGACCAAAACATGAACTACCTACAGGGAAACACAGTCAAGTATCTCTGTAGGTACAAAGACAAGAATGGATTGGAAGATTTAAAAAAAGCACAATGGTTTCTGAAGAAACTTATCGAGAAAGAAAGTGAAGCATAGGTCAGACTTTTCAAAAGACCTAATCACAGGTCAGCTTGGAGAACAAGACTACAGTAAAGAAGTCATAGACTGTATGTCAGGTGACATTGAAATCAAATCAGAGCAAGACACATGGAAGGAGACAGGAAACATGTTTGTCGAGTTTCAATCACGAGGTAGAGATAGTGGGATTGCAACAACACAAGCAGACCATTGGGTCGTATCGTTTTATCTTAAAAACAAACTCTGCTTCACATTATCAATACCAACAATTACCATGAAGAAGATTGCTAGGAAATATTATAATTTAGGCAGGATAGCAAATGGTGGTGACAACGATACTTCAAAAGGTGTCCTTGTACCNATNAGTTCGGTTTTATATTTCAACTACGACAAGGAGCAAACATGAAAGATAAAATACTAGAAATGTATGATGATAATAAAGACCTTTTAAAGTCTGTGGCATTTATCTCAATAATAGCGATATTTTGGGATATTGTGCTATAATCATATTAATTTCTCCGATACGAGGAGCTAGAACACCCCATTTTAGCTCCTTTTTCGTTTCTAGGTACTATCATACCCCCCTAAATTTACAAACGATTATAAAGCTTCTGTGCAGGAGAATGACAATCCATACAGAGATGTCCTGTTTGCATCCCACCCCAATTCATTGCTGTCCATCCTCATGACAGCTTTGGTGTTTGAATAGGTCACAACATCATCATCTGTCAAGGCAGTTTTGAGTGGTGGCTCAATCTGTAGTGTAGCATTTCCTGAACTGTCTGATGTGATGTCAGCTACTATCATGTGAAGTTTGGATGATGCACCTGAACCGAACTGTACATAATCTCCTTTTTTAAATTCTGTAGAACTTGCAGTACAACCATCAACAATAACATCGAATGCACCTACAGCATGGTCTCCATTAACTGATATAACTGTAGTAGCAGAACCTTGTATAGTTTTACCATCAGGGTCTCCAAGTAAAAATGTACCAAACCTGCCATTGAGTTGCATGTAAAAAGATTGCCATGCACCTGCATCGGCTCTACTCATAGGTGGTAAAGTCACAGTTGTTTGCCAAACTGCACCTGTGTATTTAGCGACTTGTTGTGAATAAGTGAATGGTGATTGTGTATAACCTACTGTCCTGACTATTGTCCAATTACTTGTAACAAAATTACTTGGTGAAGTGGGAATGTCTAATGGATAACTAGCTTCTGCCATTGTTATGCTCCGAATGTTCTAGCAAATGCACCACCACGACTTCTTGTCTCTGCTACTGCATTTATTGTTTCTTGTTTTATTGTTGGCAGAAGATTCAACACTTCTGCTCTTACTGTAGGCACAATGCCTGTTGAGAATGATATATTCTGATTGACAGTAACACCACCACCCATCTGATTGTTTGGTATTATGTTCCCTGCTGTTCTCGGTACAAATACTTCTGCACCTCTTTCACCGACAAGGTATGGTTTGTTAGGTGCTGTATAGCCACCACCTTGCAGACCAATCAAACTTGTTACAGTATCACCTAATGCAGAACCTATGCTTCCAAAAAAACCTGATGTGATACCACCTTTCTGCGAATCTCTGAATTTCTCTAATGATGCTGTAAGTTTTTCAAGTAAAGGTTGCATAACCAATATTTGAAATATCGTACTTGCAATTTGAGATGCGACATCCTTAAATATGTTTTTCATTGCATCCTTGAAATTTTCACCTTGTACTAAAGCATCACCAAAGGCATCAGATATACTTTGCCCTGCATCTTTGAATGTTTCATTTAGTTCTTCTGTTATTTGTTTTAACTGTGATTCTGATACTATGATAGTGCCTGTTTGTTCCTGTAATTTTTGTCTGTTGAGATACAGCTTACCTATAGTTACAGACATCCTGTCTTGAATATGTTGAAAATCTTTGAAAACTTCTACTTGGTCTTTTTCAGATTTGACCGTCAATTTGCCTTGTTTTTCTAGTTCCTTCAAAGCATCTTTGTATTCTTTCATGAATAGTATGACTGCTGTCAAAGCAAGGAATTGTGGTGAGTTCAATATTTTAAATAATAATGACCCTGCTAGGAATAAACCTAAACCTGTTATTGCATCTTTTATCAAGTCGAAGTTGTGAACTACAGCTTTTGTCAAGTTAGCTAAAGACTTACCAACTTCTTCACCAAATTTTTTTATTTCTTCTTGATTGTCTTGTAAGAATTTATTTAGGTCAGTTAATTGTTTTTTAACTTCTTCATTAAATTCTGATGCTACTGCTTTTCTAAATATCAATAGCTTATCTTGTAGCATTGATAATGTACCTGTTAAGGTATTTGCTAGTTCTTCTGTTGCATTACCGAACTTTCCACCTCTACCAAATACTCTTTCAAATGCTTTTTCTGTTTCTGCTAAAGATACCTCTGCACCTGCTGAGAAACCAAGCATTGCCTTAACCCCCCTTTCACGAAACAGGTCAGCACTCGATATAGAACTACTTAGACTTCGTTGAATCTGTTCAGCAGTTGTTTTGAAGTCTAAACCTGTTACTGATGCAACATTACCTGTAAGTTCTAAATTCTTTGCTAATTCTTCAGCATCATCTGATACGATTGCTAAGTTAGCAGATGCACTTTGTATTTCTTCTAATTGAAAAGGTACACGACCTGCAAATTCTAAAAGAACATCAAATGCTTTTGCACCTTCTCTAGCACTACCGAACAATGCATTCAGTCTTACAGTTAAATCTTCTATCTGCCTTCCGACATCTATAACTTTCTTGACTTGAATACCACCAAATGCTGTAGCAAATAAGCCACCGAATGTTAATACTTTACCACCAACATTGTCTAATGTTTGACCGAACTTTTTAAACTGAGTAGACATCCCATTGGATGCTTTTTTGACTTCATTGTTTGCCTTGTTCAGACCTCGTTTAAGGTCGGATAAATCAGCTTCAATGCGTACTAAGAGTTTGTCTAATTCCATATCTAATAATCAGGATACCTTTCCATTAATTTATCTAAATCAGATTTATTCATAGGGTCTGATTTGTTGTTACCATTATATTCTTTGAAGCCATTAATAGCTAGAGTGATTTCTTTGATTGACATATCCCATACCTGATTAGGTGGTAGATTCATCATGCCTGTAAGTATCTCAAACCACCTGTCTACAGGTAGCTTGTAATCTTCATCTAAGGATTGCTTTTTTTTTCTGTATCGCTAGGGTCTACATTTAATGCTAGTGACAGCAACTCACCTGTCATCTTTATTGCTTGTACTAAACCGATTCCTGTCTCAGGTGAGACTAACATTTTGACATCACTCTCATTTATGTCATTACCACCTGCTCTAATTGATAATGTAAGTATGGTGATAATCTCTAGCAATGTCATATCTGCTGTTGTGAGCTTGTTACCGACTTTGAGAATAGAACATCCAAGTGCTTCTTCTATCCTCATGATAGTATCCAAAGGCATACGAGCTTTGTATTCCTTGTCTTTAAACCTTAGAGTTTTTTCTGCTCTTATCGGATTTGTACTCATTTGATTGCTCCTTTGTTAATTTCATAGAAATGATTTCATCTCTACCACCAACATTAGTGGCAGTAGAGATTGCCCATTTATCATTGTCTATAACGACAACACCTAAATCATCCCAACCATCGTAGTATGGCAGTTCAACTTCAGCATAATTAGAATTAAGATTGACTTTGGCATCAATCTTCTTTTTATCAAGTGTTATCTCTTTATCTACCCACATTAGACTGTTGCTATAGTTATTGTTCCTGCTGATTCAAATGTCATTGAATATTGAACAGCATCATTGTATGTACCACTATACTCAATATTTGTTACTTGGAATGCTCCTGTAAAAGTATTGTAATCAGGTACAAGGAATTGATAGTTCTTGTTTGTACTAGCATCGAAGTTAGTCAATATTGTTTGTTCTGAAGCTGAATCTGTAAAGATACCACTTCCTGAGATGGTGAAAGATTTTACTCCACCTTGTGCAAGTAGTTCTCTAACTCTTGCTGAATCTTTGTTTGTCACATCAACAATCTCTTGGTTGATGCTTATAGATGTGTCTCTTAGACCTGCGACTGTTGTGAAGGTCTCAGGAGAACCTGCATCACCTGCTTTTACTAGCAATGCACTTCCTTTTTGTACTGCCATATTTAATTACCTCTAATTATCGTAAACTGTAAAATTAACATTTATTATACCATGTCTAGTGATTCCATCAGCTTCTACAAGTGTTGTCGCACTATTGACATAACTCATTACTGAATCTGCACCTGACACAGATATTGTAGTGTTATTTACTAGGTTATACAAGCGTTCCATAATCTCTTTGATTTCCTTTTGACCTCTGTATTGTGACCATACATCGATGTCTACATTGTATAATTTACCATCTAAAGTTTTAGTTCCAATGTCTGTTGCTATCTCTGTACCGATNAGTACATAAGGATATGCAGTATCCTGTGGAGCTACANTNTCGAATATCTTGTTGTTACCAACCAAGCTGTCCAATGTACTATCNCCTGATAAAAGNGAGAATATAGCTGATTGTAGGTCAAAAGAATGATATCCCATTATCCCACCATAATTGTTTTTGCTATTTTATTNGCAAATATTCTAGTCTTGTTGAATGCTTTNGATTCTTTGCTCATGAATGGTCTGTTGTATACNATTTCTAAATACTGAGAATATTCTACATTNGTAGAGACTTTTGCTGTCGGTGTCTTGCCGAATGCAGTTGCAGGTCTGACTGTAATACTGCTGACCAATCTTCCTGTATCTATTGCAGGTGGATTACCCTCTGATGATGCGATATGTGTCTTCTTACCATCTTTTTTTGTGTAAGTATTACCTGTTTTAGGTGTATTTCTCATGTCTTTTGTAATCTCATTCCTAAAATAGTTTGCAACTCTATTGACATGCCTTACAGCATTTCTTGTAATTAACTGTTCAGCTTCTTTGGTTGCTTTGGGAATTGTGTTACTTATCTTAACACTAATCATGTTGCTACACCCTCAGTCGCAAGTATTTCTTGGAATTTTCTTCTACCTTCATCAATNTCTTTGATGTGTGTGATGTTATAAGTTTTAGAGTTGTAAGATATTCTATTCTTTTCTGTGACTGATGAATTATATCTTATGGTAAATCTNTAANTNGCTGTACCTCTGAGTTGGTCTCCAAAGATNCCNTCACCACCACTNAGATTNTCAGCTTTTGCTGATACTGTNGCTAGTGTNGANAAAGATGATGACTGACCACCACCTGCATCNTGTNNTACCNCCNANTGTCTGTATCGTAATCCTGTTTCTCATTTCTCCAATCAANGACATTAGACCATACCACCATAGTGAGCTGTACCTCTGTAAGGATGTGTACTGAACTGTCTTATTACATAAGGTTGTAACAGTTGTGTAGCTTGGTAAGGTGCTGAGTTTCTATCTGTGCCATCACCTCTGTGTTCAAATAACCATGCTGTGTAAATGAGACATGCATGTTTGATGTCTTGTGGTACATCATTTACACCACCATATCCTGCTACATAAGTAATCTCTAATGCATTAGCCACTCGTAAACCTGTTGGATAACTCTCACCATTTCTTAAAACAAACTTAGCAGGTACACTTGCTGAATCTAAGTAATAACTACTTGATGCAAATGTGCTTTCTGTATCTTCATCATTGTAGTATTTTACATTAGAAATTGATGCGACAGGAGACTGTGGAAGTATAATACTTCTTCGTGTGATGTCTTGGTCTATACCAACATAACTACCTTCTTTGATAGGTATGTCTGCATCATAAATAGAATCGATAGACATTTTGAGTGTTTGTGTTGTCAAACTTCTACCTGTGTATCTTTTTGCCCAATTATGAGATGCAATAATCAGATTACCTATGACTGTATCATCATCACTGCCATCTACTCTTAACCAATTCTTCGCTTCTGTGCTTGTGATTGCATGAGCTGTTTCTGCTGTTACTACTGATAATCCTGCCATTATGTCCTCAACTAAATAATTTCGTTACTATGATATATGATACTATGATTACGAACAATAACTCAATTATTGATAGCTCAGGTCTTACCCACTTTGTTCTAACTTTCATAGGGTAGAAAATAATATAAATTGCCACTAATAAAGCAACAATTAATGCTAAGTCAGTCATCTCATCAATGGATTGCTGTTCTTAGCTTTCATCTCCTCTATCTTTGTTTTGAGTACAGCGACCTCACTTTTCAATGTAGTTACATCTTGCTCGATTATTGTTGTATCAGGAGCAGACTTACTTTCNAGTGCTGAAAGTCTATTNANNACNTCNCCNACTTGAACAAATAAAGCTCCGAAAGTNAAAACTACACCAACTATGCCACTTATTACCTTGATATCCAATCTTGTCTATCCTCGTATGTTCTATCGTTATATATATTCCTAACATCAACATAAGACTGATTTATGTATGTGTCAATGTTCCTGTCCATTATAACAGGTTGCTTGAATATCTCAGCATTGACTTGTGAGTATGCATTTATGTTACTATTGTTTTGTGACATCACCTTAGCCACAATCAAAGATACAGCTTTGAGCTTTCCTTCTGTAGTTTTAATTTTTTCTTGTACTTTTGCTGTGATATCTGCAACATCTACTGTCAGTTCGGTTTCAACACTCCTGTCGTTGTCCTGTGTTTCGGTTTCTTCTGCGACAGCAGTTTCGTTGCTTTCAACCACTTCTGTATCTCTTTCTGTTTCTTCGACAATTTCTGTTTCATTTGTTTCCTCAATGTTAGATTCCTCTATAGGAGCTTCTACTATCTCCTCTAATACTTCTTCAGCTACCTCAATAGTTTCCTCAACTATTTCTTCTGTCTCGACTATCTCTGTCTCTTGTATTATTTCAGGTGCTAAGACTAAAGTCTCTTGTATAAATTCTTCTTCTTCTGTCATCTCAAATGTCTCTATTATGACAGGCAACTCGGTAATCACTTCTTCTAAAACGATTTCTTCTATGACTAGATTTTCTACTTCTTCAGGAATAAATTCTTCTGTAAGCTCAATGACTTCTTCTAATTCTGTGAATGTGCTTTGTATAGCTTGGGTCTGTACAGCAGTAAGAACTGTGTCATCGTATTCTAGCACAACTGACACATCATCAATATTTGTCGAACCCATAAATGCAGGAGCAGATGCATCCTGTGAGCTTATTTCAATATTACCCACACGACTTCCTGCACCTGTGTAACTGACAGAGTTGCTGTATACAATTCCATAAATATCTGTAGTTTCTGTCCTAGTTTGGGTCACAGAGTTTAGAACATTAGAATTATTATCTTTTATTTCTAGCTTTACTGTCCAACTGTCTGCATCACCATTTCTATTCCATGC
>FUFK010051250.1_pt1 | contig 14814 bp, 13 predicted proteins | sample 1021851 | NCBI WGS metagenome assembly FUFK01 (sample SAMEA51879418, study PRJEB19060) | metagenome | reverse complement strand
CAAGACCTCCCTATGAATCGCGTGTTCATGGTGTGTGGTGTTCTGGTCGTCCTCACATTCTTCTTCTACTGGTGGGCCACAGAATCCTTTGTCTTGGCCTTGGCAGGTGCGCTTTTCCTCGCCTTTGTGGCCTTTTTCTTTGCAGCTGTTGCCGGCTATATTGCAGGCGTGGTTGGTTCGTCCAACTCCCCCGTTTCAGGCATGACCATCGCAACCCTCCTGTTCACCGTGGGCTTGGTCTACATCATCGGTGATTTGATTCTGGGCATGGCCAAAACCGACCTGATGTACGCCACGCTTCTGATCGCCGCCATCGTTGCATCGAGTGCCGCCATCGCTGGCGATGTGATGCAGGACCTGAAAACCGGCCACATGCTTGGTGCCACACCAAAACGCCAACAAGTTGCGGAAATCGTAGGCGTCTTGACCGGTGCCGTCGTGATTGGCCCGGTTCTTTCCCTGCTCCACGACGCCTTCCAAATTTCGTCCACGGCCTGTGGTCTGACCAACGAACGCTTGGTTGCCGAGGGGGCAAATTCAGACGCGCTCTACGATTGCAGCGCAGCCCTGTTTGCACCACAAGCTGAGCTCATCGGCGCCATCGTTCAAGGTGCGTTCGGCGGGGATTTGAACCTGCAGATGGTCGTGCTGGGGGCAGCCATTGCCGTAGCGTTGATTCAACTCAAAATGCCCGTGATGAGCGTTGCCATTGGGATCTACCTCCCGCTGGGCCTCTCCGTACCCATCATGGTGGGCGGCGTCATCTCGCACGTCATGTTGCGAAGCGCACACTTGCGAGTGGACGGCGTGCTCAGAAAGCAACCGTCCAAGAAAGCCGTGGCCGCAGCAAAAGACGTCGAAAGTCGAGGTGTGTTGATCGGCGCAGGGTTCATCGCAGGCGAGTCCATTATGGGCGTCTTCATCGCCGTATTGATCGTCGCAAAAATTGACCTCGCAGCTGAACTGGGCATCACAACGCTGAACGATTTCTTCTCGCTTGCCTTCTTTGTCTGGTTTGTGGGCGTGTTCATCTGGCTTGCATCGAGAGCCCTGCCGAAAGGCAGCAACCTGGCGAGCGATGCGGTGATGATCACCGCCGAAGCGGTTCGAAACACGATTGACGCACTGAACCCAACAAAGCGAGACAAGTGAGGACAGCGCCCAAGGTTGACCTGCACAATCATCAAAGGCCATCCACATCAACACCGCCTTGTTGGTGGAATCGTGACAAATGCAGCGGAACTGGAAGAACTTGCACGTAAGTGCCGCGTCCACATCGTCAACATGGTCCACCGGGCACAAGCAGGCCACCCAGGAGGATCCCTCTCTGAAATCGATTTGTTGGTCGGCCTGTACAAAACGGTCCTGCGCGTGCGGCCCGATGAGCCAGACTGGGAAGATCGCGATCGATTCATTCTTTCAAAGGGTCACGCATCGCCGGGCATGTACGCCATCCTCGCAGAAATGGGCTTCATCAGCGTAGATGACCTCGCTTCCTATCGCGTGCTGGGAGGTGTTTGTCAGGGCCACGTTGACATGAAATGGTGCCCGGGCGTCGATTTCTCCGCCGGTTCGCTCGGTATGGGGCTGTCCTTTGGGATGGGCGCTGCCATTGCCGGGCGCCTCGCCAACAGTGAACGACAAGTGTACGTGATGCTGGGTGACGGTGAAATCCAGGAAGGAAGCGTTTGGGAGGCAGCCATGGCCGCCGCTCATCACGAGTTGGGCAACCTCAACGTCATTCTCGACCGAAACCGAATCCAAAACGACGATTTCTGCGAAGAGCAAATGCGCATGTTTGACATCCCNGCAAANTGGANGGCNTTNGGNTGGAANGTCAANGAAATTGACGGCCACAACATGGAGGAAATCGTCGATGGATTGGCTTTCTTACAGAATTCAAACGACGGGCCCTCCATCTTGATCGCTCATACCGTGAAGGGACACGGCGTTTCCTTCATGGCAGACAATCCTGCATTCCACGGTGCCGCACCCAACGACGAACAATATGCACAAGCCATGGCTGAACTTGGTGAGGTGGTTGCATGAGTAAGGTGGCCGCAACCCGAGACGGGTACGGTGAGGCGCTCCTCGAACTTGCTTCCAACCCGAAGGTTGTCGTCCTTGAGGCCGACCTCGGAAAATCCACCAAATCCCTTCATTTTAGGAAAGCACATCCTGAACGAACCGTTTCCTGCGGTATTGGCGAGCAAAACATGCTCCTCGTGGGCGCAGGCCTTGCGGCGTCTGGCTACATCCCATTTGCCAGTACCTTTGCTATCTTCACCGAGCGAGCCTTTGAGCAGATGCGAAACGGTGTTGCCAGGCCGAATCTCGCTGTCCATGTCTGTGGAAGCCACGGAGGGACCCACACGGGGACTGACGGGTCCTCAGCGCAATCCATTGAGGATTTGGCCATTTACCGCACACTGCCCAATGTGATCGTCATGCATCCAAGCGATATCGTCTCCACCAAGGTACTGACGATGCAACTTGCTCAAACCGGCTCGCCGTCCTACACGCGAACGGCCAGAAACAAGACACCCGTCTTGTACGAAGGACGGGAAGATGAAATTGAAATCGGAAAAGGCGTTGTTCTCAAAGAGGGTTCGGACGTTGCCATCATCGCCTGCGGCGTCATGGTTTCACAGTCCCTTGAAGCAGCTGAAGCACTCGCTGCTGAAGGCATCAATGCCACGGTCGTTGATATGCACACCTTGAAGCCGCTTGACGGTGGTCTCGTCGACCGTTTGGTCTCTTCGTGTGGCGCCATTGTCACTGCAGAGGACCACAGCGTCATCGGAGGCTTAGGTGGAGCCGTTGCTGAGCACCTGACAAGCAACACCTTCGCACCGTTGGAACGTGTTGGCGTGCAAGACCGCTTTGGAGAATCCGGTCAGGCTGATGAGATGCTCGAAGTCATGAAGATATCAGCACCCTACATCGCAGAGGCAGCCAAGCGCGCCATTGCTCGAAAGGGCTGATAACCCCTCACCATCATCAGGGGAGAGTTCATAGAACCTCTTTGATGAACAGGGCTCATGGAGTTCTTCCTCGACACCGCTGACGTTGACGAAATCAAAGAAATCGCCGCATGGGGCATCCTTGACGGTGTGACAACCAACCCTTCCCTCATCAAAAAATCTGGAAGGGATTTCAAAGAAGTTGTACGAGAAATCGCAGGCATTTGTTCGGGGCCGATTTCCGCAGAAGTCACCGCCATGGACACGGCTGGCATGGTNGAACANGGTCGCGCNCTCAAGGCGGAACTGCCAGACAACGTCATCATCAAGATTCCATGCACACCGGAAGGGCTCGCAGCGACCAAAATTTTGACCGAAGATGGCATTGACACCAACGTTACGCTCATCTTCTCCGCATCACAGGCCCTCATGGCCGCCAAAGCCGGTGCAACCTACGTCTCCCCGTTCATCGGACGCATCGACGACACCGGCCACGACGGCATGGAACTCATCGCTGAGATCATGAACACCTGGGCCAATTACAAACTCGACACCAAGGTCCTCGCCGCCTCTGTGCGCCACCCAACCCATGTCTTGCAGTGCATCCAACTGGGCGCACACACGGCCACCATGCCCGCCAAGACCTTCCGTCAACTCATGAGCCATCCACTGACCGACCGTGGACTTGAAGGTTTCATGCGAGATTGGGCTGAAGTCGAAAAGGCTGGAAATGCTTGATGGCGGGCCCGCCGATGAAAAGTTGGGCCAATTAATTTCCGTGAGAGAAGGCCACTAAATCATCGATAGGGAGATGATCGGCTGTGTCCTTGCAATAGTGGGCCTTCACCACCGTGCCGGATTCGTCAATCAGTATGTCAGCTGGAATGGTCGAAAGTTTGGAGACAGAGAGGGTCAAGGGAACATAACCTCGCAACGTTGCTTGAAGAAGGGTGAGGGGGGACTTCGCAGCACCAAGAACGAATTTCCCAAAGGATTTCCGGATGCCGTTGTTGAGGAAGTGCTCGTAGGTTTCATCGGCAACGATGGTGAACGGAGCGCTGTGCTTCTTCATACGCTTGGCCAATTCGTCAACACCCGCATCAAACACACCCACCATCATGGCGTCTTTGCTAAACTCGTCCCACCGCTGAACGATTTTTCTGATTCTCATGTTGCACAATGGACAAGATGAGAACCGAAAGAAGGTGAGAATCACGCGCTTCCCTTTCACCTTGGACAGGTCAAAGACGGAACCGTCGATTGCGGGCAGTACAAGGTTTGGTGCAGAAGTGCCGGCAACAAGTTGGCTCATGTAGTGAGGCATTCTTGGCTCTTTAATCACATTTCCTATTGCTGCGACCATCAGCCCCGGGGCCGGTGCAGGAAGCAATGTTTTTTTCTTCAGCGAGAAGCGAGCGTGAGATTCTTCCACATATCTTCTGGAACTTCCATAGCGAGTCGAAGACCGCCCATGGCGCCCAAGCGAACGGGGTCATCAACGACGTGAACGTTGACATCGCCCATGTCGGAGAGACGTCGCTCGATGAGGGCTCCAAGGCCCTTGATGGAGGAACCGCCACCGGCGAGGACCATGTTCTTGCGGAACTCGTCGTGGTATTCGGGGTTGGACTCGGCGATCAGCCTCTTGACGTTTTCCACGATGGGGTCAACGATGGACTCGCAAGCTCGCTGCATGCAATCGGTGATGTCAAGGGTCATGGCCTTGCCTTCAATGGAGAAGTCAACCAGAACGGGCTCGTCAGGAGCAGAGGTGGACACGAAGGAGAATTGCTCCTTCCAGCGTCGAGCCATGTCCTTGGTGATTTGAGCACCGTTGTACTTGGATTGGATTTCCTTGATGAGGGCGTTGTCCACATAGTCGCCAGCGTAGCCGGTGTGCATTTGGTCGCCAGGGCCTGGGATTGTGCCGTAGACGCGGCAAAGGTCGGTCGTACCTGCACCGATGTCGATGACCAGCGTGTGGGTGATCATGTCAAGGGCGTATGCGACGGCAAACGGCTCGGAGATGATCATGGCGGAGTTAACGGAGCCGGCTGCAGCATCGAAGATGGCGGTCTTGTCAACGTGGCTGGCTTCAGCAGGTGCACCAATGACGGCGACCACACGGTCATACTCCTCTGGGTCGGAGAGACCGATGAGGTGGGTGATGAAGTGGGCAATGTATTCGCGATCCTCTGGCGTGTCCTTGATGACACCGAGTTCAAGCGGGCGGAACAGGTTGAGGGCCAAGCGGTTCTTGAGTGCTTCATGACCGAAGAGCACGTCTCGCTTCAGGAAGTTTCGTGCAATCGGGTCTTTGGGCGTACCAATAACCGTCAATTCTTCCACTTCATGACTATCAGAGGAGACCATCACCGAGCGGAAGGTTCCCAAGTCGATTCCAATATACAACACGTCTTTTGCCATAGGCGTAACCATCTTTCGGATACCGCTTCACTTTATGAAGAGTCCCCACATTCATGATAGACGAAAATGCTGGAAACAATAAATCTTGGTTCTATAGAACAAGGCATTGTCCGGAAATTTTCTTCAGCACCACTGTTCACATGGATGACAATACCATGCAGCATGTTCAGGATACAATTCAGCCATACCACCGCAGTTGGTGCACTCCTTCAGCGTGTTCTCCCCGCAGATGTCAACGACCATTTGTACATGGTAGGCCTCATCGATGTTGAGTTGTTGTCGCATGGCCCACAGAAGTTGGTCTTCGCTGGGTGAGATAATCCCGTCTTCAAGCACCATCTCAACCACATTTCGGTAATCTTGGATGGTGGAAAAGTCGCGATGGTCCAAAACAACGCCTCCCTTCTCGGCAACGATGTCCGTGCCGCCCGGGTCGTCCACGAAAATAACGAATGAGGCAGCGTTGAGACTGTCATCACGCAAATCAAACGAGATGCGAGGACCTTGTAAGTTAGCAAAAACCAGTTTCGAGGAGCGGTTGATAACGTTAGCAATAGAACGGGCCGTTGATTCTGCATTTGGCCCTCGCTTCCAGCCCGTAGGACTGCGCTCATTGTAGGCATAGAACTCGGTACCTCGTCCGGGATATTCGAGGCGGATTTCTTCACCACCATCAAAGCCATTGGATACGATGGTGATGGCTGCAACCTCCGTAGAGAGGATGTTGTCGTCATCATCAAAACTGATCATCAGTGGCTTACGTTCTTCGGCTGCTGCGTTGTAGTGGCCTTGCATACCGCTCATCCACTTGTCTTCCAAACGCTTGAGGGATTGTTCCTGTTCCCCGGTGAGATTCTTGTTGATGCCCAAGACGTTGGCGAGTTCACCAGAGGCCATTTCCTGCTTGAATTGTTCAATTTGTTCAGCGTCTCTACGGTGGGTGGGCGGTTGTGGACGCTTTCGCTCCTCCTTGTAATTCGGGTCTGCCCATTCGTGGCCGCAGGAGGCGCATTCAAGGTAGCCCTTCATGGTTGAATCTTGGGCATTACCACCGCATCGTGGGCAATCGCCACCTTCGGTGTAACCGAGGTTGGATTGGGCTTCCTCACGCCCCTTTCTCATACCACCAAATCCTGCCATGAGGTGGTGGTGGACTTTGCGTTGTATGAATGCTTTGTTAGTCATGAATGGCGCGCGCTTTCAAACCGTACCGAACAAAGCCTTCTTGGGCGTACAAGCGGCGAAAAACCAACTCCATCCGAGCATCCATCCCGATGATGGATTCTTCATCATCCACCATCAAAAACACCCCATTAGGCCCGTCGTCCAGTTCGAGAAGGACCGTGCTCACGCCACCGAGAATGGGCGCACGCAGAGAAAATTCCGAAGGAGCACCGGCAGCGGATAGTGTCGTCCATGTCATGACCTTCCCGCATCGTTGCAGACGCATGCCAGAAGTGTTCTCGCCATCAACGACGTGAGAAAAACGAGGGGGCCATACGATACCTTGGCCGTTGGTTTGACCGTGGAGTTGCAGACGGGATGACGCAGCTTCATCGTATTGCGCCCGAGAGACATAGGCACCTTGACTGACATGGTTCTCAGATAATTCCTGGTCCCAAGCAGCCTGTATGGCGGCGTGGAATTCAGCGTCCACATCAACTTCAACATCGAACACCGGGATCTCCACAGTGGCGCCTCGTTGAGATACCACAACGATGGCTTCGTCGCTCATCAACACCTCCCAAGGCGGTTCGCCTTCGGCTTCTGCATCGTGCAAAGCCACACCGGTCGCAGCAGACAGGCTGGAAGCATCGATGCCCTCAGGCACGGTAACAGAGGATACCTCGTCATGCTCTAAACGATGAAGTAAGGCGGCCACAGCGAGCGTGGTCGCATCGCTATCAGCTCCAAATACACGCTGACCGTCGAGAATAAATGGAGATTGAACAACGGTGTAAGAGGCCTCATGATGAAGCAAATACCCCATCCAGACTTCGTCGCCCATCAACGGTCCCTCCCGAAGACGTGAACGGAACATGTCGCACCTGAACCCCCAACATTGTGCGTTAGCGCAGTTTCAGCATCTCGCACTTGACGTCCGGCCTCAACTTGGCCGCGCAATTGCTTGAACACTTCAACCACCTGTCCGGTTCCCGTTGCCCCCAATGGATGACCTTTGGATTTCAAACCGCCACTGGAATTCACCGTCGTCGTACCCTCGTTGATCCGGCCCTGCCCCTCACGTGCGAAACGCCCACCTTCACCGCGTTGGGCAAAACCAAGGTCCTCAGTCGCCAACACTTCTGCGATGGTGAAACAATCGTGGACTTCGGCCAAGTCGATTTGCCGAGGCTCTAACCCTGCCATGCCGTAGGCTTTTGCCGATGCGGTTTGGGTCGCTTTCAGTTGGGTGATGCTAGGGCGGTCGTGCAATGCAAGGTTGTCGGAGGCTGCACCTGCACCTTTGACCCAAACGGGTGTATCGGTGAACTTGTGGGCGATATGGTCTGCAGCAAGAACCACACAGGAGGCACCATCGGATGTTGGGCAGCAATCGTAGAGTGTAAGCGGGTCGGCGACCATGAAGCCGCCTGCAGCCTTTTCGTAGCTAACTTCCTTTTGGATATGAGCATCGACGTTCATGGACCCGTGGAGATGGTTTTTGACACTGACATGAACCAGGTCGTCATGAGTTGAGTCGAACTCGTGGAAATACCGACGCGCCATTAGAGCATAAGTGCCCGGAAACGTGAGCCCGGCGAGTCGTTCCCACTCCGTATCTCCTGATACCCCGAGCCAATACCGCTTGCGCTCTGGCGTGAGGTCGTTCATTTTCTCAATCCCACCAGCGACGACAACATCGGCTTGACCGCTCTTGATGGCCATCCAAGCATCACGGAAAGCAAAGCCAGAGGATGCACAGGCATTTTCGACCCGGCGAACAGCTACGCCGTCCATGCCTGAATGTTCTGTCAACAGGGCGGCTGTGTTCCCAAGTTGTGAGCCACCGAAAGCCAAGCTCCCGATATAGGCCTCTTCCACCGAAGCAGGGTCAAAATCCCCATCGACGCTTGCAAAGGCTTTGGAAGCGGCTTCTGCCCACATTCCTTTGAGACCAAGAGCATGATTGCCGTACTTTGTTTGGCCAGCACCGACGACGGCGACATCCACCATGTGACGTTGCAGGGCGACGAGGCATTTCATACCCACGCTCCACCCATGACAAAGATGAGAATATTCACCACCTCGTGCCCGTAGGGTTCTTGAACAGGTCGCACCCGCATGGACAACATGCTACGCCAATGCAGAACACATGGACACTTTTCTGGCACCAACTGCCCCGTTTGCAACGACGAAGGGAAATTCATCATGAGCGACCGAGAAGCGAACTCGCTTGGTCGCATTCTCGCTCTCGTTCTCCGGCATGCTCCTGAAAAGTTCAATGTGGACATGGACATCAACGGTTGGGTCAACACCCGAGAACTTTCTGAGGCCATTGGCAACCAGCGCCGCCACTACCACTGGCTTCGAGGATGGCACTTTGAAGCCATTGCNAACGCTGATGAAAAGGGTCGATACCAAGTTGAAAACGGTATGATCCGAGCAACCTACGGCCACTCCATCGAACTTGACCTCGACCTTCCAACCGATGATATTCCAGAAGTGCTCTACTTCCCATGCGAAGGTGAACAGGTGGAAACGCTCCTTGAGTTTGGATTGACGGCAGGCGACCGAAAGAACGTTCACCTCTCTCGTTCCATTCACAACGCCATGGAAGCCGGTCATGTGCGCATTGACCGTCCAACCATTTTGGAAATTGACACCGCTCGAGCCATCGCCGATGGCCATACCATCTACCGTGCCGGNACCACCGTGTTCTTGACCGATGAAGTTCCAGGTGAATACCTCTACAAGGTTGATGAAGACGACCCGATGATCCAAGAAATCATCGAACAGTGGGAACGTGAAGAAGAAGAGTAAGCCTCACTTTTCAGCGCCACAAGCGGGACAGAACCCGAGGTCGGGTTCGAACACCGCTTTGCATACTGGACAGTGGTCATGCCCCGTCATCAGCGCCTCAACCTTCTTCGGTGCAGGAGCAGGCGTCACACCGGATTCTGCTTCAACCAATCGAACGGGGTCAATGCCATGCCGTTGAAGTTCTTCGATTCTGTTCTTGTAGATGATCGCTTCTTGTAAGGCACTTTCCAATTGCCAGAGTCGTTGCTCTCGCTCTTTTGCATCAGCGATGGTGCGAGCCTCTTCAACACATACCTGCAGATGGCGCATGAACGCGTCAACACTCGGTTCCTCGGCCATGAAGCGCACACCAGAACGGTTCCTCATCAATCCTTGCACAGCAAAGAGAAAGAAAAACGAGTTTGAAAAAACCAGCGGTAGCCTCATCAAACGCTCCTCCATGGAGGAATCATGCGTGAGCGAGTGGTCGTCAAGTGGGGCGGTGGGCTCATCACACAAAAGGATGCGATGAAGACCGTCCGCCATGACGTTCTCGATGGGTTGGCCGAGCAATTGGAGGCGTGTCTGCTTGAGGGTGTTGACGTCGTCCTCGTCCACGGTGCGGGGTCCTTCGGCCATCTCAAGGCCAAAACATACCAACTCGCCGGCGGCAAATCTGACGCACCCGACCTCCCCAGCGACCGCTCGCAAGAACAGGCCGTGGTCGATGTCCGCAACGATATGTTGGAATTAAACGAGCATGTGCTGACAGCACTGACCAAACGTGATATTTCCGCCGTCTCGCTTCCCCCACATCAGTGGGCAAAAAACACTGGACCAAACTTTGAGGGCGATTTGTCGCTCTTTGAATCAGCCCCGCAAGGCATCGTCGTGGTCACCCACGGCGATGTGGTTGATTGCGATGCTCCGTTGATGTTCGGTATTCTTTCTGGAGATGATTTGGTTTATCGCCTGGCCACCGAGTTAAGCGGCGTAAAACGTCTCGTCTTTGCCATGGGCGGCGTGGAGGGCGTCCTTACCGAACCACCCAACGGCGTAGATGATGGAGATAAGCTCATCGAAACCCTTGCCCAAGACGATACCTATCAAGGCGAACACATGCATGCGATGGATGTCACCGGCGGCATTGGCCTCAAAGTACAACGCGGATTTCAAACATCTCAGCATGGCATCGAAGTCCGTCTTGTCAGCGGTGAAATCGGTCAACGCGTAAAGGATGCATGCCTTGGGAACGATGTCCGTGGCACCACCCTCCGGTCGTCATGAACCGGAGAACTCTTCATGTAGCCTCCGCGACTCCACAAAAACGGTGAAACCATGTCGGGGTACGGAATCAACGATGTCCCGCATGTTGAACTGAACGAGGATGCCATGGCTTCCTTGGATGAAGAAAACCCCGACCAAGCCGCCTTGATGGCCGAAGCCGTGATTCAAGTTTCAGAGAACGATGTCGTTCTCGGCCCGATTTCAAAACTCAATTCACACCAAAAGGCAGGGTCATTTCATCGCGCCTTCAGCGTACTCCTCTTCAACACGAAGGGAGAGATGTTGCTCCAACAACGCTCATCCGACAAAGTAACCTTTCCCAACGTCTGGGCCAATGCCTGCTGCTCACATCCCCTGCACAGCACGGATGAACTTGAGGAAAAGGACGCCATGGGCGTGAAGCGGGCTGCGGTTCGGAAATTGGAGCAAGAATTGGGTATTGACCCGTCCACCATTTCGACCAGCGACATGACCTTCATGACCAAAATGCGCTATGCTGCACGCATGAATGCCGAATGGATTGAGCGTGAAGTCGACCATGTGTTGGTCATGTGTGCTGATGTGGAATTAAACCCAAATCCCAACGAAGTAGCGAACATCATGTGGGTTGACCGTGAGACGCTGGAAGCCATGCTCATTGAAGAGCGAGCACCAGACCAGGCTATTGCGCCCTGGTTCCGATGNATTGCTGCACGGGTCATGAACAAGGATTGGTGGGCGAACCACAACAACCCCGAGAAGTTGACTGAACTGGCTGACGATCTCATCCACGACATGGGTGATGTCTCTTACATGTTGCCCGATGCAGAAGGTGCTGATTTGCTAACCTCCATCATGGAAGTGAAGCCGCTCATTGAGCGACGCATCGAACTCAGTCTGCGAGCCTCGCGCCATGAGCGGCTTGGAAATGCAATGATGCATCTGATTGAAGGCGGGGGTAAGCGCATGCGAGCCACCCTGCCTTGGTTGGTTGCCAAAGCCGTTGGCGACGCTCATGCTGGCCTGTTGGATATCGGNGCAGCTATCGAAACTGTCCACAATTTCACTCTGGTGCACGACGACATCATGGACAACGACGAAATCAGGCGGGGGCGAAACGCCGTTCACATCGAATACGGGATGCCGACCGCCATCAACGCCGGTGATGCGATGCTGGCCATCGCTTTCGAACGTCTCGTTCAAGCCGAGAATTTGGAACCGGAAGATGTTGCACCGCTTGTCAACCGCATCGCTTGGATGGTGCGTCGTGTCAGTGAAGGGCAACAACTGGACATCGAATTTGAAGACCGATTGGAAGTCTCTGAAGAGGACTACCTTGAAATGATCGAAGGGAAAACTGCCGTTATGTTCTGGATTTGCGCTGAAATCGGCGCACGGATTTCCGGTGCAGATGAAGAAACCATCCAATTGATGGCCGACTGGGGCAAGGCCTTGGGTCTCTGTTTCCAACTCATGGACGACGTTATAGATGTCCTCTCTGATTCGGACACGCTCGGCAAACCTGCTGGTTCAGACATCGCACAAGGCAAGCGCACCCTCATGATTATTCACGCACTCCGACAACCCGACGGGCCGGTGAAAGATCGCTTGATGAACGTCCTTGGAAAGGGTGAGGATGTGTCTCCTGACGCCCTTGCCGATGGTTTGGCAGCGCTCTCTGAATTGGGTTCGGTGGAGTATGCACGAACGATGGCGGAAGATTTCCACGCAAAAGCCCATGCTTGTTTAGACCGACTTGATGAGAACCCAGCGATGGTGGCTCTGAGGGAACTCACAGATTTCCAGTTGGCTCGACTTCATTGAGCACTTCGACAGCATCGCCGATTTGGATACTGCCCGTTGATTGAACGCTTGCATACCAGCGTGTTTGACCAGGTAGTTGTTGATGACTTAGGGCTTTGAATCGTCCATCTTGAAAAGATTCTCGAATGGTTTTGCAAGGCGGTGCATCTTTCGTGATGGTCAGTTGAACACCACCAACACGTAGTTGAACGCCCACGCCCAATACATCCGGCTCCAGTCCATCGATGAGGAGGTTTTCGCCCGTTGTTCCAGGGCCAATGGGATGACCTTCCGCTTGCAGGCGCTCCATGATACGCACCTCCATCAAGCACACGGCTCTGGAAGGCCCTCCATGATGGCGGGTGTCGTTTTGCTTGTCGCCAAGGCAGCCATTGGAATGAACCTCAAGGGACTGAACGGGATGTTTGGGCACGCCACCTTCTGGATTGACATGCAATCCACGGACGATGCCCGTCATGCACGAACCTCAGTCTGCGTAGTAGGATTCGGGGTTGGGCTCAGGCTTGAGGCCCTTACGTTGACGAATTTCACCAACGACCTTGTCAAATAATTGAGGAGGCAAAATCTCGAAGCCGAGGTTCTCTGTGTTCCAAACGGCACGCCCCTGTGAAGCAGCACGGATGTCGTTGGAGAAACCGAAGGTCTCAGCAATTGGGATGATACCAACCACGGTGGTGACGCTGCCTTCTGATGGCATGTCTTCGATGATTCCACGACGGGTGGTGACTTCACGGGTCACTTGACCGAGCCAGTCGTTTGGCACCGAGATGAACGCCTTTTGCATGGGTTCGAGGAGAACCGTCTTGGCTCGCATCATGGCACCTTTGATACCGTTTCGAACGGCTGGGATGGTTTGAGCAGGACCACGGTGAATAGCGTCTTCGTGGAGTTTTGCATCAACGAGTCGGACGTACATGCCTTGAACAGGTTCATCAGCAACAGGTCCTTTGACACAGACTTCATTGAAGGCTTCGATGATGAGTTCACGGGTCTCGTGGAGGTTCTGAATACCCTTGGTGTCGTTCACGAGCACGTTGGTACCGTTGATGGCGTAGATCTTACGCATCGTGTCCTTGTCCATGCCGTATTCTCCGAATTTGCTTCCAACTTCCTTTGCATCTTTGCTTCGGACCGGTCCATCACCGAGTTCACCGGATCGCAGAGCTGCGACCACTTCAACAGGAAGCGCTTCAATCTCAAAGAAGAAGCGGTTGTGACGGTTTGGCGACTTGCCTTCAAACGCATGGCCTCGGTTGGAGCCTTGGATACCTTCTCGGTAAACGACAATCGGCGGGCTAACCTTGACCTTGATGTTTTGTTCCTCTTCAATACGATAGACGGTGATTTCAAGGTGAAGTTCACCCATACCGGCTAAGAGAGCCTCACCGGTCTCTTGATTGGTGGTAACTTGCAACGAGGCATCAGCCTTGGCCAAGGAACGAAGAGCGTCAATGAACTTGGGCAAATCCTTCATGCTCTTGGGCTCAACAGCGACGGTGACCACAGGGTCGGAATAGTGGCGAATCGCTTCAAACGGTGTGAAGTCCTTGTCTCGAGAGAGGGTCACACCAGCAGCAGCGGAACGAATACCGGTCACAGCAGCGATGTTTCCAGCCACCACTTTAGGCACCGTGATACGGTCGCCACCGACCATCATAGCGACTTGTTGGACGCGCTCGGGCTTTGCAGCACCGATGGCGTAAACGGACTCACCTTGGTTGATAGCACCGGAGTATACACGACCGACCGCCACTTCACCAGCGTGAGGGTCCATCCAAATCTTGGTGACCATCATGGCGAGTTCTGCATCGGGATTACAATTCATCATGGCTTGACCGATCTCAGATTCCAAATCGCCCGTCCAGATGTTGGGGATACGGTATTTCTGGGCCTCAATGGGGCCGGGGAGTTTGGTGACCGCCATGTCAAGCAACACTTCGTGGACGGGTGCTTTCTGAGCCAGCGTCTTTTGGTCTTCGTTGTTACAGTACTCGAAAATTTCCTTGAATGAGATGCCAGACTTGGCCATGTAGGGCACGGTAATACCCCAATTGTGGTAGGCCGAACCAAAAGCCACCGTTCCGTCTTGAACAGAAACTTGCCAGGCTTTTTCCATTCCTTCTGGAGCGAATTGCTTGATGAGCCTGTTGACTTTCTTGATGGTCTCCGTAAACCGAGCCATCATGTCTTCTGGCGTGACTTGCAACTCGTTGATGAGTCGGTCCACCTTGTTGATGAACAACACGGGCTTCACCTTCTCTTTCAGAGCTTGGCGAACCACCGTTTCAGTTTGTGGCATTGGCCCTTCAACCGCACAGGCAAGAATGAAACAACCGTCAACAGCACGCATGGCACGAGTGACGTCGCCACC
>FUFK010041227.1_pt1 | contig 14824 bp, 11 predicted proteins | sample 1021851 | NCBI WGS metagenome assembly FUFK01 (sample SAMEA51879418, study PRJEB19060) | metagenome | reverse complement strand
CGTACCGTGCGTGCTGACAACAAAGACCCCCTGACGCAGTTCCTCAAGGAGCAAGGGGTGTACAGTGAGGCGGATGTAACCAAGCCTGACACAACCACCGTGTTCTCATTTGCAATGAGGTCACCTGATGCTGCTGTCACACGCACTGACATGACAGCCATAGAACAGCTAGAGTTGTGGAAGACGTACGCAATCCACTGGTGCGAACACAAGCCGTCCGTCACGATCTCCGTGAAGGAACACGAGTGGATGGGCGTGGGTGCGTGGATATACGACAACTTTGACGTGGCGTCAGGCGTATCGTTTCTCCCTCACACTGATCATTCGTACCAGCAAGCGCCCTATCAGGACATCGAACGAGAAGAATATCTCGAATGGCAAGAGCGATTCGGTGCGTTCGANATCGANTGGGCTGCGCTGTCTGAATACGAAAAAGAAGACAATACATCTGGCTCACGAGAGCTTGCGTGTACGGCAGGTTCGTGTGAGGTAGTTGACCTCAATGCCGCCTAAAAAAGAAACACGTCCGGTGTGGAAGCAGGGGAAGGGGTGGATTCAATATGATCCGCCCCGGAACCACCCGTGCTACGAAGAGTGGAGAAAGCTCGTTGATCGAAGTAAAGATAACGCCTGAATTAGTCGAGCGTGCAAAAAAGAAAGCTGCCACTGTAGGCGTCCTACAGGGCAGCATCACGGGCAGTGGTAGTCATGTGGTAGGGGCTATAGGCGAACTCATCGTAGCCGACCTCACGGGGGCTACAGAGGCGAATACGCACGACTATGACTTGATCCTAGACGGCAAGCGTATCGACGTGAAGACCAAGCGGTGCAATACGCCACCCAAAACGTACTACGATTGCTCCGTAGCCGCACACGGATCGAAGCAAGACTGTGACTCGTACGTTTTTGTACGCATCAAGATCGACGGCACACGTGCGTGGGTCTTGGGCGAAATAGATAAGCGTGACTTCTATAAAAATGCCACGCACCACCGCCGGGGGGATATTGATCCGGACAATGGATTTGTATTCAAGGCGGATTGCTACAACCTTGCAATCAGCGAGTTACAAGACATTGAAACCGAAAGCACAACTGTTCAAGCTCGAAGCTAACTTACTTACTAACGGTAACGTCGAGCTACTGTACGACTCCGTACGCCCGGAAGATTTCGAACGTACAATGAATGAAGGGATGCCGGAGTACGAGGGTTCGCACTCGGTAGCATCCCTTCTTCGTTATCTTCGTACCGTAGCCGACGAGGCTATGCAGAAGTCTTCTTCTTACCTTTAGTAGCTCCCGCGATACGATCTGCGGCTGTCGGCTTCGGGTTGTTGTCGATACCGGCTTTGACACTGAGCATTCCGAATTCTGTGGCCTTACCGCCTTTTGCCATCATACCCATAGGCTTAGGCTGTTGCATCATCTGATTTTGCATCTGATTCTGCTGGCCTTGCTTCGCTGACATCATGCCACCCCCGTAAGCCTTCTTACGGGGTTTTTTCATGGCGGTGCCACCGTACATCATCGGCTTGCGCTTGGCTGCACCACCATACATCATGGCCTTACGCGGGCCGTTATTGTACGTTTTCATCTTAGTTCCCCTGCTGTGGTTCTTGTTCGTCGCCACCAAAGTCGAATAGGTCTATGCCTTCGCTAACAGTTGTCGCAGCAACGACTCCTGCCTCTACAAAATTTTCACCCATGTTGATGACGAGTTCTTCAAAGTTCAATCCGAGATACGCAGCCTCCGAAACGAGAAACGTCGTAATCTGTGCAGAGAAAGTATCGAGTTCTTTCTTTGTCATGTCTTTCGGAAACTCGATAAATCTGTGCATCAATGCTGCGGCGTTCTCGTCAACAGCAGCGAGTTTCATCATGTCGATACCTGCTTGTGACGCCACAGCAACAGCGATTTCAGCAGCTACGTACTGAGGCGAAACCATACCACGACGTATGTTAAACGCTCGGGAGATGAGGCTGTTGACTCCGAACGGCTTGACAATTCCTTCCAAGCGAGGATCGAAATCAAGCGAAGTGTTCTTCATATTCATATACTGTGCAATATCTTTGATGTATTGCGCGTGATCTTCATCAAGTATTTCGGCTATATTATTGTAGGCTTTCTCATTGTCCAAGAGCTTGAGAAGCTCACCGGGCTTCGTGTAGGTCAATCCTACTGACTCATTTCCAAAGAAGCTATAGACAACATTTCCGGGTTGAGCCTGAAGTCCCCCCACTTCTTGTAGTGCATCTACGAGTAATTTCTTTATTCCGAGATCGATTACCTCGTCGATTTCAAACTCTACACCGTCGATGTCAACCGTGGTTTTATCTGGATTGTTCCCGGAAAGAGCTACCCTAGCCTTTTCTTTTAGGGCGGCTATACCCTTCGTCGTTCCGTTTATCAGGTAGGTTGTTGCGAAATCTGATCCACTCTTAACTTTTGATCCACGAAGAAGCTGTCTCATACCTGCATCAGCAGCCTTGTCCCGCTTCTTGACGCTCTCTACTTGAGAGTCCACTTTCTTGGCGAAGTTCTGGAGATGTCCGACCGCTTCATCACGATACTTTTCGTTTGTTGTGATGAGTCGTTCAATAGACCTCTCCTCACTGACAATGCCTTCTAAATCGAATATTTTTACTTCGTAGTCCCGCCCCTTCGGGTTCTTGATCATTACAGTTGCTGATTCTTCTACGAACGCCACGTTGTCCATATCCATAAATTCTAGGTAGTATCCGCCCGTTTCTTGCATCCGTTTAATTTCGTTTTGCACGGTTCGTGCCCCTTCAGACACGGCACCGACACGGAAGGGGGTAGTGTCGTCGAGTTTCTTAACAACGTCTGCTGCCCACACATCGTAGAAGAGTTCCTCCATCGAGCGTTTAAACGCAAAGAGACGCTTCATACTGTCTTCATCTCCGGCGTCAAAGAAGATGTTGCCGTCTACATCCCTATCACCGATTTCTGCGATGAGTTGGTGCATCATGCTCTGTAACTCACCCCGCTGAACGTCACTCGCACCGGGTTTTAGGGCTGCTTGAAATCTTTTAATTAGAGGGTTGAGAAACGTAATCGGATCGGCATTCGCCTTATAGCCGTAGCTAAATAGTTCACCGAAGAGACTAACCTCCTCATCAAACGCCTGTTCACGTTGCGCTTTAGTTCCGAACTGTCCGCTTATCTGTGCGCGACGTACCTTGTTGACAGGTCCGTCGTGACGATAGAACCTATCAAACCATAGAGTCTTGTAAGTGTCAGCAGCCGCTTGCCACTTGTTAGCAAACTCCGGATGCTGTTTCGCTACAATTTCTGCTGCTTTATCGGCATAACCGTGATAGAGCCGTGCGAGTTGTGGATTCTTGTTTGCAATAGCGTAGTCGTGGAAGGCGGACACAACGAGCATAACTTCTTGTGGTGTGGCTTTAAACGCCTTAAATTCGCCGCGTGACAGCTTGAATCCGATCACGTCCATCAGGCTAGCATTTTCAGAAATGAAGTGTTCGCGTACGTTTCCGTTTTCGTCAAACTTTGTACGGTGATGGGAAAGAAGATTTTGTAGGTCTTCTTCTGTGAAACGATCCATCGTGCGACGGGCCATATTCTCGAATACTTCACGAACACGTGATCCGAATTTACCCTTGAATACTTCTGACTCTTCAGAAAAGAAGTCGCGAATCTGTGCCGATGAAACTGGTTTACCAAACTCGGCGTCACCCATGAAGGAGAACATTTCGGTAATCATGTCGGCTACATCGACAGTCTTACCCTCCTGTGCAAACTCCTTATCGAGTGAAATAAATCCTACACGAGCCTGATCTTGTGCGCTGTCGAGATGATTTAACAGAGTAACTTCAGCCGTACGCGCCCGCTCCAAGAGATCATCGCGTGTGCCGCGAGACTGACGAAGAGCATCTGCTCGTGCGACGAGAGCTTCGTTTACGTTGGCACGGGCACGGTTGTAGTACGAACCCCTGTCTAAACTTTCTTTGATGCCCTGCTGTACGTCAAACCCCACGTCGATTAGTCTATCGATGACTTGCCCGTTGATGGGTATGGACGGATCACTAACTCCGAGCGTGACGATCTCTTCGATTCGGTCACCGAGTATAGCAGCACTTCTATCCGCATCTGCCCCGGCGAGGTCTACAGCCTTTTGCATCGTATCGATGTAGTTTTCAATGAACTCTGCATCGTCCGGATCGAAGATGTTTTCTTTGAGCATACGCTTGAGGTTTTGAATGCCGAAGTTCGCCTGTGTGATGTTTTTGTTCATCATCTCAGCGGCGGCTGCAGCTTCTTTTACCGACTTCTCACTCGACAGAGATACGACACTAACCTTACTGAGGGCTAGGGCTTGTGCAGAACGCATCCATCCCAAGTTCGACATCGTAGCAAAGGACTCCTGAAATACTTTGAGTGCTTGGCCTTGCTTCTCTACGGGCATGGCACCGACAATTCTTTTCTGGAGTTTCTTGTATGTTTCGATGCTATTGAGTACCATGCCCCTTGACTCATCGTCTAGGACACTGGCTAACTTTTTGACGTACTGAAGACTACGGTATTCTTTGTACGAAAGGCGACTACCTCGCTCTGATTCGAGACGCTTTATATACGTGCGGAGGTCTGTATCAGTCAACGTACCAGTGAAGAGGTTAGGATTGTCTAGTATGAAATCCGCACCTATGTTTAGGAAACTCTCTATTCTTGCAGCAGAAGCGCCTACGATATCTCCGGCAAACTTGTAATTTGCATACGCTCCTAGACGCCCTAGTCCGCCTAAGCCTATGATAGAATTCGGACCCGCTACAAAGTATGCAAGTGCGCCCATCCCCTCTGCAGCGATGCGATCCCCACCACCTAAAAATCCTGTGAGGTATTCTCCCGACAGGTACTGGACAGTCGAGAGAGGTAAGGCCGTTGTGATTGTCGATCTTAAAACCGGACGACCGTGCATCTGCAGCTTTGACAAGAACAGTTGATTTTGAAGTAAAGCCTGTCTCCTGTCCAAGTCTTGAATGTCTGCCTTGAGAGCTGCTGGAAGGATCGATGATCCACCCTTGAGATTGTGTTTCTTTAAAAGGTCGGCTTTATCTTTTTCTACTTTTGCGATTTCATCTATAATTCGACGACTGCCTGCATCTGCCGCATCGAAATCGAGAGCCTCTGAAACCAACTTAAAATTAAACTTTCCGAGCTTGTTGTCAGCTTGGAGATATGCAATCTTTTCCCCGGTAGACATACTCGCCAGAATTCCTGCGAGTTCTTCATCCCCCTTTGTCAACTCATCGATACGGGCGTTGACCTTTTCGAGTTCTTTTTTAGATTTTTTAACGCGCCCCCTTAACAGCGGAGCCACGATCGTTACCGTATCTATTGTAGCCGCGAACCACTGCTTAGAATCTGCAAGGGTATTGTACGATTCTGTAGCGATGAGTGCGGCTTGATCTTGAGACACAAACTCTCGGGGATTTTTAGAACGTAGGGGTGCGCCGGTAGAGTCAGTCAAAGGAGTCAGAGTATCCGGATTGAGTAGCACGGGATAGAGTATTTCTCTCGCACGTTCCGGATCGTCAGCGAACCTGCGTTCGACACGCTCTACGATGATATCGTTCATGTTTTCGTGGAGCAGTTGAACGCCCATCGGATCGAGGATCAGTTGTCGATAGCTTTCACGCATCGCCTCCCCGATAGGACGCCACTCATTCCACACCTCATCTAGGTCTTTGTCTCGAACGGTGTCGGGCAAAAATGTGTTACCTATATTGTACAGACCTGTCTCGACTGCTGTTGCAATAGCCATCGGCACAATGTCGAGGATCATGTCCCCTGCAAAGAACGCCGCGCCTGAAAACATCTGCTCGTCGAATTTTGTTATGAGCAAGCTGCCGAGTTCATTCGTGGTGATCCCGCCGAGAAGCTCCTCCTCGATGACGCCAATGTCTCGGGGGTCCATGCCTTCGACATTCAACCGACCGCGTATAGACCTCATCACCGCACTTTCGTACCCGTGCTGAGTACGTTGTGCATCAATCTGTGCAGTGTCACCCTCTGCAGCTTGCTCCATAGCCTCTATGGTGGGTACGAATTGACCTGTACCAAAAGCTGTCAAGCTAGTCTTAGGCTTGGTGATGTTGTAGTTGGCGAGGAGACCTTCTAGCTGCTTTTGTGCGCGTTGTGACTGCATGTTGTTAGGGTCACGCGCTGTTTTCAACATTTGTGCGAGAGTTTCGTTACTTACCCCCGCAACAGAAGGGGCATTGCCCGTCTCGATGAGTCGAGCAAACGTATTAAAGTCTATGTCCCCCCGCTGTGTTTCGAGGCTTTCTGTCATGCCCTNGCCGAGAGTTTCACCCGGCGCATACTGGACATCCGCTCCTGTGCGAGAATCGACAGGCACGTCGAGGATACCAGCACGACCTAAAGCCTTTCCGGGGGCTTTGAGAAGCTCTCCTGCCGTGCCAGAACCGGGTACGCTAGGCGGTATAGTTGTCGCCTCTTCGATAGCGGCGGTTCCCTCACGAATAGCCTTCGCGGCTTCTTGTCCCGACGTATCTACAATTTCCACAGGCTTATCCGGCTTGGGTAGCACAGGCTGGAGAATCGTATCTTTTTCTGCGTTTTCGACCGCAACTGCCATCAGATGTTTTTCCCTGTATTTGGAAGATATGTTGTAGGCATTTCAGGCATCAAGTCACCCCGGTTTAACATGTCGATAATTTCTTTATCTTCCACGGGCATAAACCCATCATCCATCCATTCGCCGTTGCCCTTTGGGAGATATTTCTTTCCGCCGTACATTACGCTTCCACCCAAATCGTCGGGCGTAAACACGGGAGTTGATGCCTTTTCCATGTTCCGCTGTAGCGAACCGGCACCCACATATCCTGCGGCCTTGCTCAACTCGTTGAGAGCGTGTGCGCCGTGAATACGGAGTTTGTCCACGTACGTGGCTTCAGAGGTAGACCCGGCAAACGGAGCTATGAGGCTATACCTATCTCTCTGGAATTCGAATTCCCTGATGGCAACTTTAATTTTTACTTCCATAGCTGCGGGTGTGTCTAGGTTGCCCGAAAGTCTTTGGAGCATCTGATCAACGTCTTGGTTCGACAAGCGACCCGACGGATCGGCGGCACGAGCCATAGCAAAAGCGAGAGAGATACGTAGAGATTCGAACTCTGCNTACATGTTGCCCATTTCTTGCATCGTCATGCCGCCGTCTGTTCCGTTCGCCACGCGACGTTTGTGAGCGGCTTCACCGTTCTTGCGTGCCTGTTGAATTCTTGCGTCGAGACGCGCCAAATACGAGGTAGTCATAAAGTCTTCTTCGAGTCTTGCTCGCTCTACGTAGCCCTCTTCGTAAGCTGAGGCGAGTACAGCCTCATCAGTTTCGTCATCGATAACGACAGTATTTCTATAATTACTCACGACCACATCAGAGGTGAGGCTCGTATATACGTTCGCTGAAGCGTCTCGCTCGGAGCCGATAAAGAATCCGAAAATATCTCTTACCGTAGCCAAGCCTTTTGCAAACTTGTACACAACAGGGGCCGTCTCAAAAGACTGTGATACATCGAGAAGTCTTCCGAGTCCGATTTCGTCACTGAGAACCTTGTCCATTGCCTCTTGAGTTTTGACAATTTCTTGCATGTCTTTGCCGGTTGCTTCGAGACCAAAGTTCACTTTGGCTGCGTAGAGTTCTGCGGTAAAGAACGGCTCGTCAGACGGTCGGGTTCCCGGTATCTCGCCCTTATCTCCTACACGCTCCGTCTTTCTGAAAAACTGTGGCTTGTGGAACATACCCAAGATGAGCGCCATCTCTTGTACGCTTTCAGTTTTTGACTGCAAACTTTCTAAGACGTTCTTCGAGCGTACCTCATCCATTGCTAGGGTAGCCATCGTCGTAGCATCAAAAAAGTCTGTAGTTATGTCGTTTTCAACAGCCCATTCCATAGCGGTGTTAAACAGATTTAATCGTCTATTTTGGGGTATGATTTTAGCGTATCTATAGTATCTTTGATTGAAGGCGTTGATGTCTCCCGGTTTAATGTTGAATGCTTCGTAGAGAGCGTCCATCACGGCTTGTTCAGCAGGGTTTTCTGCTTTAGGAATGACATTCACGGTCATACCTTCGCCCGTGTCGTCTACACCCGGCACCGCCGATTCCACGTTCTCGATTTGTCCTGCTAATTTAGTTCCAATAATATTGTTAGTGAGACCTACCTTTTTTGACAGAGACTCTGACAGTTCCACCATATATCCGAATTGACCGAGATTAGGAAGCCCTCCACCTTGAGGTTGATCTGCAAATATTTCCGTAGCAAACACGCTGCCGTTGAGTTGTGCTAAATGTTTTATTTCATCTTTTACTTCATCCGGTAATGCGTTAAACTTGTCCATGTCTTGCTGAAGTGCGACATTTAAACTTGTTATGTTCGCAGCGGCAGTAGCCAAGCTCGTCGGGGCTTTGACTGCAGTCGGAAACTGGTAATACGTCTTACCGTTGTAAGATATGACAGAGTCAGGATCGTACGTGTATTCTTCATCAGGCTTCGCCGTAGTTTCAAGCTGTCCGAGTAGGCCCGTTACATCTTCCTCTGTGATAATATTCGCGCCTCGTGTACCAAACAAGTCGATCCCACCCTGCGCGTCGAGGTTCTGATATCCCCTCCGTACGTAGTCCTGTATGACGCCGATATTTTTATTGTTGAAGTCGTCGCCCACACCTGCCGTAATCAGCGCGGTGCTGAGTGCGTCTAAGCGCTCTCGTTCACTCTGCCGACGCTCCATCTCACGTCCTATGTTTTGCGTGAAACCTTGTACGAGTCCTGATGCAAGTGCGAAGCCGATACCCATCGTTTACGATTCCTTTTTCTTCTTCTTCGGTTTTTTCATGGTCATAAAGTTTTCTTCGGCAGGAGGTTGCGGCGACCGTCCTTTGCGAATGCCCTCATTGATAGACTCACTCACGTAAGCAAACATAGCCGGGTTGTTTTCTTTCATCATTGCAAAGAATGTGGCATCATCCATCTCGTCTTCGGTGAGAGCGTCGTCGTTTTCGAAGAGACGATAGGGTATGTTCGCCTCTTCAGCCATGTTTGCAATGTAGATGCCAAGCGGCCCCTTGATGAGCAAGCCTACGTCCGGCGAAAATCCACCCTCTTGGAAGGCTTGGAAAAGGTATCCCTCGACGAGTGCCTCTACAGACGCACCGATCATAAGGAGTTTCATCATTTCATCTCGAACGTACGGTACTTTGAGCGACTCTACGGCTTGACGTAGTACCTCTTCAGGGTTGACCTCTTCTTGCGGCTTACCCCACGGCCAACGCTCATTGTCAGACGTGAGGCCGTAACCCGGAGGGGCCATAGCAAACGGGTCTTTAGCTTCGATAGAACCACGTGGAGGGAGAATTTCTTCAGCCATTATGCACTCGCTGTTTTTACGTCTATGTCACTCGGGGCATCGAGAGTCAGTTTTGGATCATTGACTCGTTGAACGATAAGAGGAGAGGCATATTTCTGAGCGAAGTCACGGAATTGAGGATTAGTTGCATTAGCCATCATGTTAGCAGCCGCTGTCTGAACATCTACGTTAGACGCTAACATACGCTGCGCCGGAGTTAGACGCCCAGCCTGTCCTGATCCGCGAGAACCCAAGTCCATTTGACCGAGAGAACGTGCCCTCACTGCCGGTGTAGGCGCGGTGAAGGGTGTTACGGCTTTCGCGTCACCAAACGGCAAAGCTCCGGTACTCATCAGAAATGATTCTGCAAGACTCAAGCCGCCTTTCTTCGAACCGGAAGCAGCAGCCGTGCTGCCACCACCTCCCCCCGCTGCCGCAGCCAAAAGAACGGGGGCTAGTGCTGCTACAAAATTAAGACCCATATTAATTAGTTCCCTTGTTTGCGTACCACAAAGCGAGCCAGTTGCCGATACCGGCAGCTAACTGATCTTTTTGTTGTTGATTGTACAAGGACTTGGTGTTCGCGAACTCCATAGCCATTATACCTACTTCGTGTTGTCTTTGCAAGTACGATTCGTTTTTCTGAAAGTTCCACGCGGCGTTGTCACGATACTTTTGCCACAGGTTATTGAGAGCGTTCTGGCTCGCGGTAAACTGATTCTGTACGTTGATACGATTTGTTTCGTTTTGCACGGCAGTGTCAGCAGTGTTGATCTGTCTGCGCCACTGTACGTTTGATTGATCGATAGCGTACTGCATATTTGCNTTNAACTTTTCGCGGTTGTCACGCATTGCAGAGTTGAATTGTGCTTGAGCGTTGATTTCGCCAGCGTTGAACTGGTCCGTAGCGGCCATACGATTAGCGTTTGCCGTCTCAACCTGTGACCCGAGTTCAGCGAANAACTCCTCAACCTGTANCTCATTCTTTGCGTTGAACTGCTGACGTGCGTTTTCTTCAGCAGANTCNTTGAAGATGGCTTGCGTCAGGGCGTTGTACGANAGAGTGTTCGACTGNTGTTTTGCGTCGAGATTCTTAGTTTCGGTGGCGAGGAGAAGTTGGGCATTCGTNACAGCACTTTGCAGTCGAGCGGACAAGTTTGCCTTGTCCATAGCGGCAATCTGAGCAGCGTTAGCGAGGGCAGTCTGCTGTTGATTATTGAGATTTTGTAGCTGGATCGTGGCGTACTTTTGTGCATCTTGCGCGGCGATGACAACGCCCGACTCCATGACAGCCTGTGTCATAGCCGCTGCGGCCATAGACGATGCGCCCAAGCCACGAGCTTGCATGATACCCGCCACTTTACGTACGGCAGGAGCGGCGAAGGCGGGCATAGGCTTACCCTCTTCGATGCTACTCAAAAGCTGTCCGAGTTGAAACTGTGTGGTTGCCCGTTCGTCGAGTTCTTGAGTGGCCGCAGTTGCTACCACACCCGGAGAGAGCGTACCCTCAACGCCTGTCATATCGACTTGGGGTGCTGCTGCAATTTGTTCGGCCTGTAGTCCCGTAACTTGAGGCGTGATTTTTTGTGTAGCTCCGACTTGTCCCAAATTAGCCGAAGAGACAGGGGCCGTGACTTCGATACCTGTGGTCGGAGCGAGACCTGTTGGAGCTACGACCTGACCAGTGAGTTGTGCCCCTGTCGTTGTCTGTATCTCATCTGACTTGACTGTCGGACGTACCACATCAACTTGGGGTAGCCCCGCCTGTTGTCCGGCAGCAAGCGAGCCGATCTCTTTCATCAGGTCTGCGTCGGTGGATATCTTGTTCGCTTCTGCCATCGTTACCTAATTCCCATAAATACTGTGACGACCATAGCCACAACTAAAATCGTACTCCCCATAATCATCGCCTCAAGCCGCCACATGCGCTTGTCGAGGGCGTCGAGCTTCTCTTGGACAGCAGCATAACGGATAGCACACTCCTTTTCGTGCGCTTCGAGTTCCATCTGAGTTTTGAGCACGGGTTCCATCGCCAGCTTCATCAGTCGGCGTCAGCGATTGTCAAGTCACCGGCTGCGACCTGAAGCATAATTTCGTCGTAGTGGCGGTTGTCTGGGTCAATAGGCACAGTTACATCTTGGCCATCAATCGTTGCTGTAATGCCGATGGTTTCGTTTGAAACTATATGTTTCATGTATTTTGCGTTTGTAATTTTCATAGTTCTGCATCCGCCATTAATTTCGCATTGGTGTCAGCGTACATCACAGAAGCATTACCAGCAACTAAACCGCTACCACTAGTCCAACCACCACTACCCCAAGCATGGCTAGTGGCAAATAAATTGCCTATTGTAGAGGGCATACTAGCGTTAGCAGAACTTGCTATGTAAGCACCAAAAGTCCCAGACTGAGAAACCGTTGGGGTAGCACGCATAGTAACGGGGTAATCTGCAATCACGCCATAAACAGAAGTTGTGTTGTATGCCTGTAATGCTTGGCTGTAATATTTCAATGACCCAACAGTGTTTTCTCTAACGGCATAGTACCTTTGACATCTATGCAACTCATCCGCAAACGAACGATGCTCAAACGGCGTGGCCTTGTCGCCGACCTCAAGCTGCACGCCGGTAATTTTCAGGTCATTGTCAGTGCTGGAGAAAAACGAACTGATGCCGGATGTACGGTTTGCATTTGTTGGCGTACCCCATGTGTTGTCTACGAAAGTGCCACCTGTTCCACCAAAAGTCGTGCCTGAGTGCAGCCAGAAACTAAGGTTCAAACTAGCTGCATTGTCATCATCAAAAGCCCCAGAGGTATCGCCGGGAAAGGTAAGCGTGTGTCTTGTCCAACTTGTAGAGGTAGTGAACTTTTGCGTGATGTTCCTTGTATTATCTAAATCGTACAGCTCGACTACAAACGTAAATGCTGCGTTTGCTTTTGCATAAAATGATACAGTTACAGGTTTGGCACTGGATGTGCCTTTCTGTAGCCTCTGTAAGTCTTGACCTTCAAATTTATGTTGAATAACTAGGTTTTCAGCCGCATCAATGCTGGTGTCCGCAGTTGTGCAGTCAAGATGCAACGCATTGGCAAAACCCGGCAAATCAGTGATTGCAGTTTGCGCCATTGTAAAACGACCAGAAGAACTCACTGTCGCCTTGAATCTGTCTAATGTAAAATATCCACTAGACCCACCAAGTCCGGTTTCTGAAGTCGAGCGTTGGGCCACGTTCATTGCACCGTTGATGACAAGGTTCCTGCCTGTCAGTCCACCGGCATCAGCCGAACCGGCCAAGTCTGCGAAATCTCTTGCTCTGCTCATTGGATGCTCCCCTACGCTGCCCTATAAACGCCGTTGATTTGCAAATATCTATTTGACCCCACGCTGTGATTTATAGCCGTCCAAGTATCCCCACTTAGAATACCAAGTAAGGTAATCTCTGTTCCCCCTACAGCGAGATGACCGAATATGTTGCCAACACCAGAAGTAAAAGACGCTATATAATAAGAACCTACAGTAAACACCTGACGACCGGGTTCGCCGCACGCGAACGGCAAGCCAAAAACACTAATCTGTCCGCTGTAGCTAGTATTTGTTATATCATTAAAGTTGAGGTTAATGTGAACCATCTGGTTCACTTTTGTGTAATAGCCTGTAGTTGTTAGTCGGGTTGTCGGATGGCCAGTGCCGCCATTTAGGGTTGCGGTAAACGTGCCTTCTTCTACGTCGTCAAGGTAGTTGGCCGCACCAGTGCCACCAATGTATGCACCGCCGCTAAGATAAAGGTTTTTGAAGCGATATGACGCTTGACCGATATCAACAGTATTATCAACAGCCGTGCCGGTTCCATTTGTCGGATAAATTACGTTTCCGTATGGGCTGATGCCAGCGTTATCGGCAGCAAAATAACCCCTTACACCGAACGCACCAATTTGCGCTAAAGTTGTGCCGTCTTTCTGAAACTCCGCTACGTTTCCGTTGCTTGTCGCACGGTCTACAGTCAGCACCGTCGCACCATCGTCATCGACGGTCAGGCCGTTGGACATGATGACCGCACCGTTGAACGTACCACCAGACGATTGAGATACCGTGTCAGCCACAGTAAAGACGTCATAGACCACTACCTCAACCACGTCACCATTAGCTAGTGCCGACAGACCGCCGATTGTGTTTGCTGTCGTGGTGTTGTAATCCGTGCCAGCAACCAGCGACACACCGTTCAGGTACACATCCACGTACTCACCGTCGCTAAACGACAGAGTTTTGTTGTTGTCATCCGTGCCACTGATGCTTGTTGCACCGCCACTTGTCTGCGTGAAGTAGTAGCGTATGCGGACGCCAGTACCTGATGGTGTCTTACCGATATATGGCATGTTATGCGTCCTCCAGTGCCGTGACACGAGCCTTGAGGGCGGTCATCTCTGTCTCAAGGGTTTCAATGCGGGTCATTGCTTCCTGCAAGGCTTTGACAGCTTTCATGTACAGGATGCTGTACTTTACTGCTTTTGTGACGGTTCCTAATTCTTCGCCTGCTACCCACTCTTGTGTTTCTTCATTAAACTGATCTGGGCCATAGTCAGGATTGTTCTTTATAAGGCCGGTCATGCCAGCAGCTTCTACTTCTTGAGCAACTACGCCCAAACGCCACAAGGCATCACTGTCGCCGTGTTCTGTCACGTCGCTGTTAAACTTAAACTTGCGAACCTGCAGCGCCTTGATGTCGTCCCATTGAGATGCGGCATCAGTCACTTGCTGCTTTAGTTTTGAATCTGAAGTGCCAGTATAAGAATTATCGTGGTTCTGTACGTCACCGTCAGAGTAGACATAGTAACGATTGACTGCGTTGTCTCGTCCACGATAAAAATACCGTGAGTTGTTATCTGGAGCAGTGGCTGTAAACGCCACATCTATGCCGTCAGGGTTGCTGCTGTTAATGTTTTCAAACGTACTAATTACACCAGCATTGTTTGCCTTGAAAGAGTTGTTGCCGCTAGAGTTTATGGTAAAAACAGAAGCCCCGCTAACACCGCCATTAGGAACATAAAAAGCATGTGTGCTGTTTTCGTAGTCAACATTCCATATGTTACTATAGTATGTGCCTGTTGCTGTCCGTTGTGAGATGTTAAACGCAGCGTTTGTATTGCCAGACCCACCAGCCTTGTGATGATACAGGTATGTCCCGCCATAATTTGTAGCCATGCCCGGATTAGCAAGAAGTAAGCTGCCGCCACTAAAGTTAGTGGTGGCATCGCCGCCCTTAACTATGACATCAGCGTGAGTGCTGCCATTGTCCACATGTAGTTTTGAACTTGGCGAAGTCGTGCCGATACCCACCCGGTTATTGCTACTGTCCACCGCGAGTGTGTTGGTGTCTACCGTCAGGCTATCAACATCACCAACGCCACCATTGGTAATTTTACT
>FUFK010015909.1_pt1 | contig 14825 bp, 15 predicted proteins | sample 1021851 | NCBI WGS metagenome assembly FUFK01 (sample SAMEA51879418, study PRJEB19060) | metagenome | reverse complement strand
ATATGAACTTAGCATTCTTGGAGTCGGAAGTGACTTCTGACTATGAGGTTCTTGATAATGTAGATGCATATCAATATTTCTTAGGCCAAGAAGATTTAAGATATGGCTTAAGAGAAAATGTTAAAGGCAATCAGTTGGCCAAAACTCCAGAGTTTACCGCTGACATTCTTGTAAAGCATGAGACTAATCTTCCTTCTGGAAATACACTCACCACAGTTGCTCAGTATGTTCGAAGAGGTGAGTTCCAGCAGCGNGTATCTAANAANCCTNTNGTTGATGATATAAAGGCTTATACAATTGGTAATTTAACTACAAGTATTGGATTNAGCGATAGCTTGGCTGTTGACTTCATGGTNCTTAATATCACAGATGAGAGTGGTGTAAATTCAAGCATGACTGATGTATTTGGTGTTGCAGCTACAGGACTTGAGCTTATACCGCCAAGACAGGTTATGACGAGGTTAAGATATAGTTTCTAGCATTAAGTTTATGTATTGCTAGTTTATATATAAGGTCTGTTTGAAGTAATATAGCTTTATGAAAAAGCATTTTATTCAAGCAGACCAGCTTCTAAGAGATTCCTATAACTTAGCTTGGAAAATTTTTGAAAGCGGATTCAAGCCAGANTANATTATTGGTGTTTGGAGAGGNGGAGCCCCGGTAGGTATAGCTGTNCAGGAATTTTTAGATTTTCTNGGGATTCCATCAGACCACATCGCAATTAGAACTTCATACTATTCTGGGATTAATTCTAGGAAAGATNATGTGCAGGTTTATGGCCTTAATTATGTTATNAGAAAATTACAATCNGAAGACTCTTTGCTAATAGTTGATGATGTTTATGATACGGGAATGTCANTAAGTAAAGTTATTAGTGATTTAGAGTTTGCATGTAAAAAAAATACACCCGAGATACGAGTAGCGACACCATATTTCAAACCAACCAAAAATAAAACTGATAGAACTCCTGATTATTTCATTCATGAAACTGATCAATGGCTTGTTTTCCCTCACGAGCTTCAAGGGCTTTCTATGGATGAAATAAAAGAAAACAAACCCGAGCTAGACTCACTTATTAAAAATATAGAGTCATTAAAATCTAAATGACAAACCTTACAGTGGCAGAAGTTTATGCAATTGGCTTGCCAATTATTTATGGGATGATTGCTCTTGAGGCAATTTTTTCAACGCTTACAAATAAATCTTTTTATAGGCTTGATGACACCTTATGTACTGCTGGTTTATTAATTGGGAATATATTAATAGGATCTGCTGCAAAGGGACTATCTTTTGCTATTCATATTTTTCTATACCAATTTAGAATTATTGATTTAGCAAGCTTAATACCCCTTTGGCTTATGTGGGTCTTAGCTTTTGTTCTAATAGATCTAGTTTTTTATATTTATCACAGACTATCTCATAGAGTTAGATTTCTTTGGGCAATTCATATGAGTCATCACTCAAGCGAGGAAATGAATTTTGCAGTTTCACTCCGACAAGCATGGTTCGCCCCGCTTTCAAAACTTCCTTTTTTTGCAGTCCTTCCTCTTTTAGGGATGGATCCTACAATTGCAGTAATCGCAGGAGTTATTAGTACTCTTTGGGGTGTAGTAGGGCATACTCAAATCGTTGATAAGCTTGGGCCTCTCGAGATAGTTTTCAATACACCCTCACATCATAGAGTTCATCACGGAGCAAACAAAGAATATATAGATAAAAATTATGGAAACTTATTTATTATCTGGGACAAAATGTTCGGAACATTTGAACCTGAAAATGAACCTGTAAAGTATGGCTTGGTAAACAATGTTAATACATTTAATCCTGTAAAGATTACATTTATGGGATGGAGTGCGATCCTAAGAGACATCAAGAAAGCGAAAACAATCAAAGAAGCAATAAAACTAACATTTGGGCCGCCTAATACCAAACTAAGAGGCGGCTCATTTTAATCAATCAAGTGCGTCGTTAATTTTCCAATTTAAGTAGTCAAAGTGACCCTTGACCATATCACTTCCATAAGCAGAATTGGTATAGTTTTTAATTTTTACCAGTGAGCTAAAGATTGCAGCTCTTGATATTTCGTCATAACTATCATCATTCATTGCTGTGATTAAGCCATCAACATAGGCTGACTGGAGATTCATTTTAAATGTATTTGGTGCCTCCCTTGGAACAAAAATACCACTAAAGAGATCCTGCAAAACCTCGTTTGGTAGATAGGTATTTCCATACTGTGAGCTATCAGAAAGACGCTTCATTACCCTAGGATGAAGAATGAAGCCAAGTGAATTGAGCTGCATCCTTAAAACAAGATCATGAACTTTCGGATCGTTATCTGAATTACCATAAGATGCCGCTCTTTTTTCTGACTGAAGCAGCTTTAATATTTCAGGATTAAATGAGAAAGCATCGTTAGCAAAAAGTTCTTGATTTAAGACGCTCATTGCCCTTTTTTGTTCGCTATATGGCACAACTTCAAAAGGCGTCATATTATCGTCTTGTCCTACAACAAGTCTGTTTGAATAAACGCCGCCTATTTGAATTGCAACAGACTCAAGAAATCTACCTTTATCTCTTATTAGACTNTCAAACGTTGCTTTAAGCTCAGAATAAGTTGATCCAGGCTCATTAAAAATTTGTGGTAATTCATTGATTTTATTATCAATTGTTTGAATTCGCTGGACCGTATAAGTAATTGGATCATTTGACATATCATATCTTTTATTTCTTGGATCAGTATTCCTTCCTGGACTTCCCATTGCATCATCATCTGTCCCAAAAATTAATTCAGGTCTTGTAGATTTAGCAAGTAGAGATTCCCTTTCTTGCTCACTCATTTCTGGAGTATATCCAAAAGTAATAGCCCAAATATCATAAAAACCAGGCTCAGTTGGGAAGTAGTTACCTTGTTCTACTCCTTCTGGAGCTAAATTTATGGGATCATAATCCATGACCGAACCAATATGGTTTTTGCCAGTAATGTTTTTATCATGTATTTCTGTAGGCCCATAAAACCAGCTTGCTTTAAAGTTGTGCCTTAAGCCTAGAGTATGGCCAATTTCATGTAATGTAAGAGATACAATCCATTGTCTGAGAGGATCATTTTCTTCATCATAGCCCCATATTTTTCTTAGCCTATAGCCATAACTTATAGAATTGAATTCTTGGACTATATCCGCAGCAATCATTTCCCCAGTTCTTGGATTAGCTACACTTGGACCATATCCTGAATATCTTGGAGAGGGAGTAGATGCCCAACGAATTACATTGTACTGAACATCTCCAGCATCCCACTCAGCATCATCAGGCTGAATTTTTGCAACAACAGCATTCTTAAACCCCGCTTTTTCAAANGCTATATTCCAAAGCTCAATTGCTTCAACCACAAATGGTTTTATTTCTTCAGGAGTTGAATTTTCAACCCAAAAAACAATAGGATTTATTGGTTCTGACATTTCTGCTGTAGGATCTTTTTTTATCAAACGCCATCTGTTTATTAAATCTTTGCCTTTGAAATAATCATATGTACTCAAGTCAGTAATTTTTGTTGAAAAATACCCTACGCGCTGATCTGCAACCCTTGGTTGATATTCATCATCNGGCATTTCAACAAACATATGCCTTGCTACGATACTTGAATATCTTGCATCCGGAACTGCATCAACAGAACCTTTGGGGCTGGGATTAAAGAATCCGTAAGTCACCTCAATGGAGGTATTCTTTGGATAGTTTTTAACTCTGCTTATATATGTTTTTTTATCATCTATTCTTCCAAGTATTAAGCTGTAATATTCTGCAAATTCTTTTGGAGGTGTTAGACCAACTAGCATTTCTCCAAGAAATAATTTATCAATGTTTATGAGATATCTTCCTTCTTCTTCTATTTTTACCTCAAATCTGCCAACAAATGATTCAAGTATATTGGTTAAAGTAGATTTTGATATATTATTCGAATCGTCATAATTAAAAACTGTATTTTTCTTATAGAGCGCTATATCATCCTTAAATTTTCTAAACTCTAATACTGAACTATCACCCATATCTCCACCACTTGCTCCGCCAGCTTGAGCGCCGCTTATAATGTAGTAAAAATAAATAAACTCCTTTGAGAGATTTTCTTCTTCAATAATTGTGTAGTAAGTGTCTTCTTCAGTTTCGTAATAAATATCGAGCATTCCCTCAATGACTTCAAACTTTCCTTCTTCAATGAATTCACTAATGGTTGGATCTTTATCTTCTTCAGTTTCCTTATCCACTGCATCTTCAGCAACATCTTCAACAACTTCTTCTGAGTCTTTAGGTGCTTCCATACTTTCATCGTCTGCAAAAGAAACATAAGAAAAAACCAATAATAAACTTAACAAATAACTAATATTTTTCATTTTCTACCTCGTAAACTAGGAGGTTATTCTAAAGGTGAAGCTATCAACATGCAATCTGATAGATGTTAATATATTGTCATGGATAAAATATATGATTTTGTAATTATAGGGGCGGGTTCCGCTGGGTGCGTTTTAGCTAATAGGTTGAGTGATGATCCAAATACTAAAGTTTGTATCATAGAAGCTGGAGTAAAAGATAAAGATCCGAGAATTCACATACCAATAGGTTTTGCATTTTTTGGCCCTGATAATCCAGTTAGTTGGAATTATGAGACAGTTCCGCAAAAAGAGTTTGAAGAGGTAACAGTAGCTGAACCAGCAGCAGAGGTTGTTGATACAGCAGGTGGCGTTCATTCTTTCAAGCAAGAAGTTAAAGAACATAGACGTGGCGCACAACCAAGAGGAAANACACTTGGTGGTTCAAGCTCAATAAATGCCATGTTATATGTTAGAGGCCACAGATGGGACTATGATCACTGGGCAAGTTTAGGAAATGAAGGATGGTCATATGATGAGATTCTAAAGTATTTTAAGAAGGCAGAACATAATGAAACTTTTGATGATCAGTATCACGGTCAAGCAGGCCCGCTTAATGTTTCAAAGATAAGACATGAGAATAAACCAACAAAAGATTTTGTTGAAGCTGGATCAAAACTTTACAAATATAACGAAGACTTCAATGGCGAAGAACAAGAGGGCATAGGCTTTTATCAAACTACGCAAAAAGATGGTAAAAGATGTAGTACTGCTAAAGCATATTTAGTACCTGCNTTAGATAGACCAAATTTAACTGTGATTACTGAAGCAAATGTAAACAAGATTCTTATTGACAATCAAAAGGCTTCTGGAGTTGAGTATATAGATGTAGAAGGACAATCACATATCATATCAGCTTCAAAAGAAGTGCTTCTGTGTTCAGGTGCTTTTGGCTCTCCTCAAATATTGCTNAGATCAGGAGTAGGGCCAAAAGGAGAAATAGAAAAACATGGAATAGAGCATAAAGTAGATCTTCCTGGAGTAGGAAAAAATCTTCAAGATCATATTGACTATCTTACTGTACATAAATATAACTCTATGCAGTTTATAGGCACCTCTATAAAAGCATTCCTAATAAAATATCCTATAGAGGTACTTAAGTACATATTAAAGAAAACAGGATTATTTACTTCCACCATTGCTGAAGCAGGAGGATTTATAAAATCCAGCGACTCAAAAGAAATTCCTGATATACAGCTTCACTTTGCACCTGCTATGGTTGTTGATCACGGAAGAACACANATTTGGGGACATGGATTTAGCTGTCACAGTTGTTTGTTGAGGCCAAAGTCAAGGGGAACAGTTACATTAAAGTCTGCAGACCCATTAGATGATCCTTTGATAGATCCAAAGTTCTTATCTCACCCTGATGATATGAAAGATATGATCGAAGGATATAAAAAAATGATGGGTATTCTAAACATGGAACCAGTAAATAAATATATAAAGCAGCATTGCCAGAGACCAATTGATATCAATGATGATGCAGATATTGAGAAGGCTATTCGGGAAAGCGCGGACACTGTCTATCATCCTGTGGGGACGTGTAAAATGGGTAATGATGATGAGGCAGTTGTTGATCAAAGGCTTAAAGTCCATAAAGTAGAAGGTTTGCGAGTTGTTGATGCTTCAATCATGCCAACATTAATAGGAGGCAATACCAATGCTCCCACAATTATGATTGGTGAAAAAGCATCTGACATGATCATTGAAGACTGGAAAAATAATTAATGATTGAAACTGGTAGTTGTTTATGTGGATCAGTAAGTTATTCATTTCAAAGAAATAAAGTTATTTCTGGACATCATTGTCATTGCAAAGATTGTCAAAAAGCTACTGGTTCTGGAAAAGCAACTATTCTCGTCCTAGCGAAGAAGAATCTTACAATTAAAGGTGACCCAAAATTTTATGAAACAGTTGGTAGTGGTGGTATGCATATAAATAGAGGCTTTTGTGAGAAATGTGGATCTGGAGTAATAAGCTTTGCAAAAGAACTGGATAGAGTAGTTTTTGTAAAAGCAGGGACATTGGATGACTCAAGTTGGGTAACCATTGACTCAAACTATTTTACTGACTCATCACATGACTGGAATAAACCAGATTACAATATTAAAAGTTTTAATCAAAACCCAAATCTAATTGAAAATATAAAAACAGTCCTTAAGTCATTTATCTAACTTATGAATAAAGCACTTAAGAATATTCTTGAAAGAAACTCCCATCGTAATCTTATTGATCCNATTCCATCAAAAGNTGAAATGGAGCAGGTATATCAAGCTGCTCTTAGAGCTCCAGATCATGCATGGGTCAGNCCTTCAAGTTTTATCCAGGTNAGTGGNGAAGGGCTTAAAAAACTCTCTGATATCTTTGTTGAAGTTGCCGAGGAAAGTTTTGAAAATTTAACGGTTGAAATCCTAGAGAAATATAAAAATGCACCATTCAGGGCTCCACTAATTGTAATACTTGTTTCAACAAAGAAAGAACATCCGAAAGTCCCTAGAATAGAACAAATCATATCTACAGGAACTGCTGGACAAAATATTATGCTTGCCTTAAATGCATTAGGCTATGGAGCAATTTGGAGGACTGGAAGATTTGCATTCAATGAAAAGATTTCGGAACGACTTGGTTTAAATAAAAACCAAACAGTGATTGGTTATATTTATATTGGTACGCCAAACGGTAAGAAAAAATCGTTACCTGAAATGAATACTGACGATTATATTTCTGTTTGGGATTGAAATCTTTGATGAGTAAAAAAGTTTTTTTTATACCTCTATTTGCCTCTTTCCTATTCTTTGTTATTTATCTTTTATTAGCTCAAACAGGAAACTTTCTCTCTGTAGAGCCAGGTTATAGCATTGATGATGTTTCACGATGGTGTGAGAGAATTAGTGGAGGATACTTCCGAGAACCAAGTAATGCTCTTTCTAATATAGGGTTTATTACTACAGGTCTGATAATGTTTTGGATCCTATCAAGAGAACCAAAAGGTAAATCAAGATTTCATGGTGCCTCACCAACAGCCATAATATTTGCAACTGCCGCATTATTTTTAGGACCAGGATCATTGCTAATGCATGGGACTCACACTGCATGGGGTCAGTGGGCCGATTGGTTGAGTATGATAATGTTTATTTCTATTCCTTGGCTCGTAAATATTTTTGTTATTAAGGATTATTCAGAAAATGTCTTTGCAAAAACTTATGTTTCTTATATCACAATTTATGCATTAATAAGCTGGAATTTTGGAAACGATCTTGGTATTGGTTTGAATTTATGGTTTTTATCAATTGCTTTATGGGTAATTACTGAAGCACTTCAGCATTTTTACTCACCAGTTTTAAGACTATTATCAGGTTTCATAGGCTTCTTAGTTGCAGCTGTCTTTGGAGTCTTCCCTAATGAGATTTTTGCAAATCTTAGCGAATATTGGTGGATTATCTTATTTTGGATACCAGCAATATTTATTAATAAGAAATCACTCATGAGAAAGACTAGATTTAGATGGTTTTGGTTCGGAATGTTTACGTATCTTACAGCCTTTGTAATTTGGCTTCAGGGATATCCTGAAACAGACTTCTGTAATCCAGACTCCATGGTGCAGGCACATGCTTTATGGCATATTCTATCTTCAATAGCCACATTATTTTTCTTCTTCTACTTCAGAAGCTTGAGACTAGTATGAAGAAGCTCAACGAAAAAATAACTTTCTTATCTGGTCATCAAATGAAAAACAGATTTATGCTCGCACCTTTAACCAACACTCAAAGTCATGAGGATGGAGTGCTTTCTGATGATGAATATTATTGGCTTACAAAGAGAGCCCAAGGTGGGTTTGGTATAACAATGTCTTGTGCATCTCATGTTCAAGATGTAGGCAAAGGGTTCCCCGGACAATTAGGAATCTTTGATGATAAACATATTAAAGGCTTAACAAAACTTACAACAGAAATTAAGGAGCATGATAGTTTAGCAATTGCTCAATTGCATCACGCTGGAATGCGCTCCCCAGAGGAACTTATAGATACTCAGCCTGTTTGCCCATCAGATGACAGTAATACAGGTGCAAGAGCTTTAACTTTTGACGAAGTTATACAGCTTAGGAATGATTTTATTTCTGCAGCCGTTAGAGCTCAAAAATCTGGCTATCAAGGTGTCGAAATACATGGAGCCCATGGTTATATACTTTCTCAGTTCTTGTCTTCAGAAATTAATAGACGAATGGATGATTATGGTGGCTCAATCGAAAATAGATCAAGAATTATTTTTGAGATTGTTGATGGAGTTAGAAATGAGTGTGGCAAAGATTTCATTTTAGGTGTTCGATTATCACCAGAAGGATTTGGCTTAAAACTAGCAGAGATAAAAGAAGTTTGTGAATCCTTGATAGCAACCAAAAAGATTGATTTTTTAGATATTTCCCTATGGGACTCTTTTAAAGAACCAAATGAAGAAGAACACAAGCAAAAAAGCCTGCTAAAGCATTTTACTGACATAGACTTTATGGAAACACTTTTAACGGTTGCAGGAAATATAAGAACGGGTAAAGATGTGTCAAAAATCCTGGAGAGTGGTGTTGATTTCGTAACTATTGGAAGAGGCGGCATACTTCATCATGACTTTCCAAAAAAAGTCATTGAAGATCCAGATTTTGAGCCAATAAAGCTTCCTGTTTCAAAACAACACCTTGTCAATGAGGGCCTAAGCGATAAATTTATTAAATATATGCAAAGATGGCAGGGTTTTGTTGAAGAATAGGGTTATCTCTGCATCCACATAGTACGATATATGATATGGATGCAGAAATAATAAATCTAAGATCTACTTAGGAGCCGCTTCAGGCTGATAGTCATAATAACCTTCAACAGGGATCATTAGATGAACATATGGAGTTCCCTTCATCATCACATATGGAGCACCTGTTGTGAAATCTGTAGTTTGACTTCCAAGAGAGTCTGGATCCTTTGGCATTAGCATTAGATGAGCGCCTGAGTAAATCCAATCTTTAGGATCGGTATTTTCCTTGTCTCCCTCAGAATAAGGCCTAAAGTTATCAACACCCGTATCTCCATGCAACATCCAAATCCAGCCATCATTTTCAAGCTCGGGTTTTGTTTGACTTAGATAGGCATTTGCCCATGCCATAGCATTTTTATCAGCACATGCAGGTGCAGCTTCATTTTTAGTTTTAAACCCCATTTTTGGCATAGCTATAAATGGAAGGCAAGTCCATCCATTTGTTCCTTCTCTTAGTACTTCTCCAGAAGCCCCGATTACTGTTGCAAAATTACCAATAAAGTCGGGAGCAGAGGTTGTATATGCCTCGATTTCCCAGTCAGCACTATTACCTTGAGCTTTGTGATCATCTCCAATTAAGAAAAATGGGATAATCAAAAAAGCAAAATAAATTTTCTTTAACATTTTATATTCCTCAAATAATAAAAATATTAAGATATCATAAAATACTTTACTAAAATGAAAGTTTACCTACTCTTAGCAGCTTTATTTTCTTCACCGAACCTAATTTCTCTTAATTTATATGATTTAGACCATGAAACAGAATTCTTGGATTCAGGTAAAAAATTGATGAGTCTTAACTTTGGGATTCATGATCTCGAACCAAATCAAGAAACTAAAGCGATAATCATTGCTATTCATGGTCGAGACAGTAGAGGGTTTGAGTGGATCTATCCTCTCCAAACAATAGATAGTGAAAATACAAAAACATATTTTTTTCGATGGGATACAACGAAATGTCCCCAACAAACTGTCCCAATCCTTATGAAAGAAATACAAGCAATAGAAGGTGTTGAAAAGATTACAATTTTGGGCCATAGCTATGGCGGCGTACTCTCATCATTATTACTTAATGAAATACAAAATATAGAAACTAATGTTCATGCAATTGCTGCCCCTTTATCTAGTAAAGACTTAGAGAAATACTGTAATTATGTTCATCCGACATCAAAGAATAATAATATTTCCTATTACCAATGGAGAACAGTTAAAAAACTAGATTATGCTTTTAATAGCCTTGATTACGATCCTCAGGTAGTAGATTTCGAAAAGTCGAATGTTATTAGGCTCCCCAATGAATATAGAGGAAAAAGATTAGGACATCTTTGGTCAATAAGTTGGGTAGCAGATAGTATTAAATCAAAGCAATCCAGCGATAACTAAAATCCATAGGACGCTGGATCAAGAACAAATTCAAAAGACTTAGAAGGTTTACAGCTATCAAAATCATCTGAATAGTATCCTATTTCCAGATGGAGATGTCTTCCCTCACTTCTTCCAGAGTTGCCCATAAGTCCAACAATTTCATCTTTGTTAACTTTATCCCCAACTCTTTTATAAACTCCATCAAACCTCATGTGACCATATCTTGAGTAAATATTATTTCCATGGTCAATTATTAAATGATTGCCCCAGCCTGCACCACACTCGCGTAAAATTTTATTATCAGAAAACTGTGTACTTGAAGGGCATCCAATCCTTGCATAAACAACAACTCCCTCAGCTATTGTATGTATGGGCACATCAGATAATTCTTTATCAATGTTAAATAAATCCAAGCCTTCATGTTCAGCAAGCTCTCCTAAACGACCACTAAATTCTATTCTAGTTTGATACGTAGCTATGAACGATGAAAAATCTAAATTGAGATTTTTTTCCCCGACAATTTGAACATTTGAGAATTCCTCCTCTTGGCTTTCATATGCTAAGCATGCTGGATTTTCACTTTCCTGCGAGCAAGAAAACAAAACAAAAGGAAAAAAAACTAAAAATAGATTAAAACGGTTATTCATTTACTGGTATATTAAGTTTTTAATTCTATTACTTAGGAGCTTATATGCCTATACCAAACTCAATAAAAGATAATATCTCTATACCAGTTATAGGAGCACCATTATTTCTTATTTCTGTTCCTGATTTAGTAATAGCACAATGTAAAGCTGGAATAATTGGATCTTTTCCAGCACTTAATGCACGACCACAACACGTGCTAGAAGAATGGATTATAAGAATCAAAACAGAATTAAAAGAATATCAAGATCAAAACCCAGATAAGAAGGTTGCACCTTTTGCAGTTAATCAAATATGTCATGGATCAAATGATAGATTGCAAGGCGATATGGAAATTTGTGTTAAACATGAGGTGCCAATAATTATTACTTCATTGAGACCGCCTGCAGAAGTTGTTGAAGCAGCTCATAGCTATGGAGGTTTAGTTTTCCACGATGTCATCAATGTAAGGCATGCAAAAAAAGCTGCTGATATGGGTGTTGATGGTCTAATTTTAGTTTGCGCTGGAGCAGGAGGTCATGCTGGAGCATTATCTCCTTTTGCTCTTTTACGAGAGGTAAAATCTTGGTTTGATGGAACTATTATTTTGTCAGGTTCTATCGGAGATGGTTATTCTGTTGCATCTGCACTCGCTCTTGGAGCTGATTTTGCTTATTTAGGAACAAGGTTTATTGCAACACATGAAGCGAATGCTGAGCCAGAATATAAACAGATGCTAATTGAAAGCTCCGCTAACGATATTGTGTACTCAAATTTATTTACTGGTGTTTTAGGAAATTATCTTAAACCCTCTATTCAAAATGCTGGTCTTGATCCTGACAATCTTCCAACTGCAGACAAATCCGCAATGAACTTCGGTTCTGGTGGAAATACAGATTCTAAGGCATGGAAAGATATCTGGGGATCAGGTCAAGGAATTGGTCTTATAGAGGATGCTCCAACTGTTGAATCTTTAGTCGAAAGGATTAGAGCTGAGTTTAACGAGGCTACTTCAGAGTTTAATAATAAAGCAAAAATCTCATGAAAATAGATCTATATTTTTCATATAGAAGCCCATATTCATATTTGATACTTCCTAGAATGCTAAAGCTCAAAGAGAAGTATGATATTGAAATAAACTTTAAGGTTGTTTATCCAATAGCTATCAGAATGCCTGAGTGGTTTGAAGGCAAGAATTTTTTTACATTTTTCTTTTTCAAAATGATAGATATGAGACTACAAGCTAAGAAGCTTGGGATTCCTTTTACATCTAAACTTAAACCAGATCCTATTAGGCAAAATATTATGACTGGGAAGATATCAAGCCATCAGCCTTACATATTTGATATTTGTCATTTAGGACAGATGGCACAAATGAAAGGTGTTGGCATGGAGTTTGCTTTTGAGGTTTCAAGCTTAATCTTTGGAGGAGTTGAGAANTGGAATACCGACGAAAATTTATCAGAAGCTGCCAAAAAAGCTGGATTAGATCTTACTCAATTAAGGGAGAGTGTTAACGTTCATAAAGAAGAAATCATCGGACAAATCAAACAAAACCAAGTCGATCAACTTAATGCAGGTCATCATGGCGTCCCACTAACAGTTATTGGAGACAAGCATTTTTTTGGTCAGGATCAGTTTGATAAAATAATGGAAACACTCAAAGAAAACGGACTTAAAGAAAGATAACCAGATGCTAAAAGTTGGGTTTATAGGTCTTGGGACTATGGGATTCCCGATTGCAGGCCACATATCAAAGTCTTACAAAACTCTAGTATTTAATAGAACAATAAAGAAATCACAAAAATGGACTTCAGAATTTGAAGGGGAGATATGTGAATCTGTAAAAGAGCTTGCTTTAAAATCTAAGGTAATTTTTCTATGCCTCAGTAAAGATAGAGATATTGAAGAAGTTGTTTTAGGTAGTGATGGAATCTTGGAGCACTTAAATGAGGGAACTATAGTAGTTGATCATTCAACGACCTCTGCTGATACAGCGATTTTAATTAGTAAAGAACTTTTAAAAAAGGGCTCTATTTATTTAGATGCTCCTGTTTCCGGCGGTGAAGCCGGAGCACAAAATGGNAAACTCTCAGTGATGTTAGGGGGAGATAGTGCCGCTTATAAAGAAATATCCTCCATTCTTGATTGTTATTCAGCTTTTCATAAATATATGGGACCATCTGGAAACGGACAATTAACAAAAATGATTAATCAAATCTGCATTGCCGGTCTACTTCAAGCGCTTGCTGAGGCAGCCAGCTTTTCAAAAAAGTCTGGCATCTCTTCAAAAGATGTTTTAGATGTTATTTCAAAAGGGGCAGCGCAGTCTTGGCAAATGGAAAATAGATGGGATTCGATGATTGATGATGAATATAATTTTGGTTTTGCGGTCGATTTAATGGTGAAAGATTTAGAAATAGTTTCAGAATTTTCAAAAAAAATTGGAGCTAGCATTTCTATTACAGAGACGATTAAATCNTACTATAAAGAACTCCAAGCAAAGGGAGCAGGAAAACTCGATACTTCAAGCCTACTTAAACGACTAGATATGCTTGATAAAAATTAAGTCAAAAATACCAGCAAAAATCCAACAACAATGTAATAAGAAACTGTTGTTATCTCCATAATCTGAGAATCAAAAATCTCTGAAGAATCTAAGATCTGATCCTTGAGGAAAATTATTGTAAAGATATTAGCTGCATGGATTACGAATAACAAAATAAAGAAAGCTGAGCTACTTAGATAATAAGAAACCATAATAATGATTAAGAAAAAGAGCTCTAGATACAATGTCTTAGTAAAATTTTTCTCTTTTAGAAAATATTTTGTAAGACTGTAGTTCATCTGCCAGGCAATAAAAAAAACCAATCCTGTTAATGAATAAATATAAGCAACAATATTTTCAATCATTTTTTGATTCCAAGATTCACATTTTTACACTTTTTATTAAAAAAGAATAAATTTAAATATAATATTTAGTATAAATGTTATCTAAATCGAAATTTATTCTTGGACAGCAATGCATTAAATCATTCTGGTTAGATGTTAATAATATCGAGCCAACAAACCCTCCCGATGAAGGAGTAAACGATAGACTGAAAGCAGGTGATGAGGTCGGAGAAATTTCAAAAGAGCTGTTTCCTGGTGGAAGGGAGGTGCCTTATCTTCCAGGAGAGCAAACAAGAATGTTTGAAATTACGAAAGAATTAATTGATGGCGGAGCAACCTCAATTTATGAAGGTTCATTTATCTACGATGATATATTTATAAGAGTTGATTTAATGAATAAAACCAAAAAGGGTTGGAATATTTATGAGGTAAAGTCATCTTCTAGCGTTAGGAATTACCATGAATATGATGCAAGCATTCAGTGGCATGTATTAAAAAAATTAAATTTATTTGATCTCAATGAGATTTTTATAGTTACCTTAAATACTAGGTATGCAAAAAATAAAAGTATAGACCCAATCAAGTTTTTCAACATTCATCCAGTGACACAAATTGTAAAAGAAAATCAAACTGAAGTTAAAAAGAAAATAATTGATTTAAAAGCAGTATTAAGGCATCCAGAAGAACCAATTTTAAAGATTGGGCCTCATTGCAAGAAGCCCC
>FUFK010599718.1_pt1 | contig 14829 bp, 15 predicted proteins | sample 1021851 | NCBI WGS metagenome assembly FUFK01 (sample SAMEA51879418, study PRJEB19060) | metagenome | reverse complement strand
GTCCGTTGCGGCTGCATGTAGCGGGACGGGATATCGGCCCGCCGCAGGCTCTTTGACGAGGCTTGGCTCGGAGTTCTCGAGTACTTCTTCTCGCGACAGGCGGCTGCGATACGTTCTGAGCGTTTCAGCTGTGATCGGAACGCCGAGTTCGCCCAGCAGCGCGGCAATCATCGGGTCGGTCCAACCGCGGGTGCGGCGGTCCGCAATGAGCGGCTTGAGAAATCGCACCGCGCCCATGGTGGTGAGCAGCGAAGCGGGCTCGTCCTCAGCATCGCGTTGCTGCTGGGCCTGTAGCGCGGCCTTCAGCGCGGCGTCGTCGAGGTGCCGCCGCTTCGACAAGAGCGATCGCGGGGATAAAGGCGGGGTCGGAGTGCTCATCCCGATGTTCTGGGACGACAGATCCGGAACTGTAGAAATAAGTTACGCCAATCGACGCGCGCTGTTATGATGATGTCATGCCGTGTCAGCTGACCCAATTACCGAGAACCGGTGTGGCCGCCTCATTCGGTGAGGCGGTGAAGAAAGCTCGCGAAAAAAAGAAGTGGACGCGGGCGGGGCTTGCGCGTCGCGTCGGCGTAACACGCCAGACGATCATTCGCCTTGAAGAGGGGCGAACAACCCCCGGCGTACAGCTGGTGCGCGCGCTCACGCATCCAACGGTTTTTGGTCATCTGCCTGGCGTCGATTGGGAGCTGCCTGCGCCAAATGACCTGCCTTGGGGCTTCCTCGCCCGACTGGCGCGGCGTGCATCGGGGCAGACGCTAAAGCAAGTCGCGCAACAGGCCGGATGCAGTGTTGCGACGCTATCTGACTTCGAACGCCACGTCCTATATAATCCTAGAGCTCTCGGTGTCCGGCCCGACCGCGTCGGGATGCGTTATGCGGTCGCGCTCGGCTTTGACGACGCAGATGACATGTTTGCCTACCTCCAAGCGAGGGACACGACGCCCTGGCTCGACAGAATTGCGGCAAAGTTCAAACAACCTCAGTTGGTTAAAGCGCTCCGTCCATCATTGCGACCGGTGGAGCCTGTCCCCGAGATTGACTTGAACGCATAGCGTATCGAGCTGTTATGTTCGGTCACGACATGTCGGCGCTCGTCATGTCCGGTAACGCCCGGTCGCGCCACATCTTCTTTGCTCGCCATGCGTCGCATGACGTGCCGCAAAGTTGCCTTGGGGCAGATTTTTTACACAGGATGGGGGTTCACGGGGCGTGAACCTGCTGGCCGGCCGCTCGGCGCTTCGCTTCTCGCAGCCTCATGATACATGATGGTGCGCCGCTTCGCTTCGCAGCTTGTTATGTCACGTCTTGCGGCGTTCCGCGCGCGTTGCACCTAATCGCTTTGTTTCCCGCTGATCCCGACTTGTATGCTTTCGCATATGATCATCGTGGAAAAGGAGGCGAAGGGCAGCGGCAGGACGGCCCACCGCTATGCGCGGTCGGTCGCGCAGTACCTCCGGTCCGCCAAACGGAACGACGCCGGCGCCGAATATGGCATCACGCTGGCTGCCTATCTGCCCGGGCAAAAGACAGTCAATGCGGGCGAGGAGCGTGTCCTCGCGCTCGGTGCTCGTACCCAGCACTGCGCCATCGACTGGGATCAGGCCATGGCCGAACTCGAGCGGCGGCTGGCGAAACGGTCGAGCCGCTCGAAGAAGCCAGCGAGACACGCGATCATGTCACTGCGAGAGGGCGAGCAACTCGAGCCTGAGCAGTGCGATGAAGCAGTGCGCGTCCTCGCTGAAGAGCTCGGGAGCCAGCAGGGACTAGTCATGTGGGCGCTGCATGGCGACACCAATAACCAGCATCTCCATCTCTTGATCCTGACCCTCGATGCAGATGGCAAGGCCACCGAATACGGTCATCGCGGACAATCGCATGAAGCGATGCAACGTGCGATCGCTCGCCTTGAGCATGCGTTCGACCTGCAGCCCGAGCAGCGTGCACGCTATGAGGCCGATGACCGTGGTGTTCGGCGGACGCCGGTCGTCGAAACGCCGGCCAAGAAGCGCGCGCCGATCGAGTCGCATGTGCTGCAATGGGAAGCGGAGACAGGCCTCCAGTCGTTCACGCGGTTCGCGCAGGACGTGCTCGCGCCGCATCTGGAGACAGCGACATCTTGGGAGGAGGCACAGGCGAAGCTAGCAGAACATGGCGCCATGGTGCTGAAGGCGGGCAGTGGCGGCGAGATCCGCAGCTCGGATATGCTATACAAGGTCAAACTCACCAATGTGGATCGAACACTGCGCTGGGCAGCACTGATCGAACGCTGGGGCGATTGGGTTGAGCCAGTCAGGCCGCAACAGCAGTACGAGCCCAAGGTGCTCAATCCCCGGGCGGCGCTAGGGTGGGCCGCCCACAACGAGTGTCGCGCGCCAGCCCGGGCTGGTGTGCAGGCGCGCATTGCTCAGCTTCGCGCGCAACGAGCCGCTGAGGTCGCTCGGCTCGAAGAGGAATATAGCGCTCGTTCGGCCGACCTCACCGCAGCGTTGATGGAGCATCGCAACCTGCCGGGGGGAGCGCTCCGATCCGCGCTTCGGGGCATCTATTCTTCCCGGTTCACGACCGTGAAGGCAGAGTTTGACCACCGCATCGCAGCACTGTGCGCGCTCCGCGGCGAGGTTGATGACGCGCCGTCGCTCGATTGCATCGACGTTGCCGCGATCGGCGCGCCGGACTTCTCCTTCGAGATCGCCTGGCCTCAAGCGCCGCCAGGAGCCTTGGAGCCAGCCGGCTTTCGCGCCGAGCGGGTGGGGTCGTCGGTGCAATACTGGTCGATCATCGAGCCGGCGCGACGACCGGCGTTCGTCGAACGTTGCAACCGAATCTGGATGGTCGATCAGTCCGACGCCGCGCTGATCGCCGCGCTGACGGTCGCCCAGGCACGCTATGGGGTAGTTGCCGCACACGGTGACGCGGCGTTTATTCGCAGGGCACAGCAGGTCGGTCGCGCCCTCGGCCTGGAGGTCCAGGATGGGCGTTGCCACCAGCAGGCAGAGCGGCCACGGCCATCGCTCCCCTCACGTACCGCGCATTGGCAACAGCGGTTACTGGCTGTTCGAACCGGAATGATAGCCCGGGTTCGGCTTCGGCTGCTCGACAGTTTGATGAACAGCAACGCTGGTTTTGACGAGCGCCGCGATGACCTGCCACCTCAGCCTGGACGCGATCATCGGGTCGATCGTTCGCTGGCTCAACTGCCTGGCGTGCAGCTTAGCCCGTTGTTGCCGCCGGCGACTGTCGGGGCGGTGACCGACGATCGCGCGGAATTCCCGGCCTCTGGCGAACCTTCGCGGCGCAGGAGCGGGAAGGGCGGGCCAACGCCGGAGCGGCCAACGTACGGAGCGCCGATGCCGGACCTATCGCAATAGGTTGGAAGATCAAGGCGCCTCTGGAGCACCAGAGGGGATGGGAGTCGCTGACGCTTGTGAGTGAGAACTGGGAAGTAGAGGAAAAGAGCTGATATTGGTTCTGAACTTCCTGGTTCTCCTACCAAGGAGAACAGCTCATGAAATACCCTGATCTGCCACCTGTCATCCAGGCGGTCGGCCTCGCCTGCGTGCCCGTCGACCACATGCCGCCTTGCACGGCGCTGGTGCGCAAGCCGGTCGCGGCCGCCGTGGTGACGCTTGTCGAGCGCAACGACGGGCATCGTGACGCGATCGTCAGCTGCATGTCGGACGTGCGCGACATGGAGCTCCCATTGCCGGTGCTGATCAACGACGCGCTGACCCCAGTCGCCCCGACGATCATCACGCAACATGACTGCGAGGTGCTCGCCCTCGATGCCGCCTCGCGCCGCTTCTTCGCTGAACCGCAGCTCGGACGACTGGCAAGCGCGGAGGGGGGGATCGATCCGGTGGCGATGTTCGGGCCAGGCCATGACGAAGCAGCGCTGTGCCGACGGCTCGGTATCCCCGCGAGTACCGCTTCCGACCGCGATATCGCAAAATGGTGGAACCGCTCGGCGCCGATGGCGACCGAGGATGCCGCGCTGACGGTTGCAGTCTCGCGGATGATGCTCTGGGCGCATGGCGCGTCGTTCCAGCATGGATCGCCCGACGCATTCTTCGAGGCGCTCCTGCCACTGCGTGAGCGGCTTATGGACTTGGAAGGCGAACGACCAGCACTAAAGCCGCTCGTTGCTTCGCGGCCGTTCAATCGCGCTGCGTCGTTCGCAAACTATTATCGCGAGCATCGCGCCAAGCGCGCTGCCGGTGACGATCAAAGTCGCTGGCTGACCTTCGCAGACGGACAATTCTACGTCTGAATGATCCTCAAAATCGACCTTCGACAAAACCCCGCTGGCGCGGGGCTTGTCGTTTCAGGAGAACGACCATGCATGACTGGCTTTCACCCGACGCCGAACGCGCCGCGGCGATTCTCGACGCGCATCCCGACTACAAAGTCCTGCGCTCGTTGCCACCGCTTGACCTGCTATCACTGCCGAACCCTGAGGGGAAACTGCGTACCGCCGCTATCCTAGATGTCGAGACCACCTCGCTCGATCCGGCCGCCGGGCACATCGTCGAGCTTGCCATTTGCCACGTCACGTTCGATGGTCGCGGCCGCATCGTTGCGATCGGACCAGTTCATGACTGGCTCGAGGACCCGGGCTACTCGCTCCCGTCTGAGATCGTGCGGCTGACTGGGCTCTGCGATGCCGATCTCGCCGGCAGGCGAATTGACGATGCGGCGGCGCTTCGTCTGCTGTCCGACGCAGACCTCATCGTGGCGCACAACGCCGCTTTCGATGCCGCCTGGGTCGAACGACGCTATCCGGCGATCGCCGGCAAGCCGTGGTGCTGCTCATTGAAGGACATCGACTGGCGCGGGCATGGCTGCGAAGGCCGCCAACTAGGCGTGCTGTTGGCGGAGACCACCGGGTTTTTCAACCCGCGTCACCGTGCCGACTCCGATGTTGCCGCGCTAGTCGCGCTGCTCGCGTCCACACTGCAATCTGGTCGCACCGTCTGCAGCGAGATGCTGCTCTCAGCGCAGCATCCGACCATGCGCATTACGGCCGACGGCGCGCAATTCGAAGTCAAGGATCGGCTCAAGGCGCGGGGCTACAGGTGGGATGCGAAGATCCGCCGCTGGTGGACCGAGATCCCGGCGCGCGCTTTCGACGAGGAGCGTGCCTGGCTGGCTGAGCATGCGGCCTGTCATGCGCCGGCTACCCGCTCAATAACCTGGCATCAGCGCTACCGTAGCTGACACCCAACCAGACCACCGAAATCCGATGCGGCATGCTGCTGCCGGACCCGGCCGCATGCGGCCACTCCCAAGAAAGGAAATCCCATGGACACCCTCTACCACGACCGCCCTTTCAGCCTGCGCTACGTCGTGCGTCAGCGCAGTGAGCGGTACACGCCCGAGCTGCTGCGAACCCACCGCACCGCCAAGGCCAGCTGGCTCTATATCCACCGCCAGCACGGCATCGATACGTTTGGCCCCACGCCCGACTGGTCGAAGCGCAACGACCTGACAGGGTTCGGACGTTGTGCTCCGGCTCGCGCGAACGATCCCGCGCTCGACGGTGTCGCCTTGTGGGAGCGGGCCGATGCCCATGCCACCGCGCTTCGGCCCGACGAGCCGGTCTGCGCGCACGTGGTCGGCTCGTTGCCGCTTGGCGATGACGTCGCCGGCTGGCGGACGATCATCGAGGGGTTCTGCGAGGATTATCTGACCAGCCAAGGCATGGTGGTCGACTGGACGATCCATCATCGGGAAGGGGAGGGCGGTCAGCCGGCAATCATGCCGCATGTACACATGCTGATCACGATGCGCGTGTTCGATCGTTCCCACACCGATGTGGGCAAGGTTCGGCAGAACTGGCTGCGGACCGAGAAAGCCAGGAAGGCGCTCGCGGAGAAATGGTGGGCGCGCACCGGGCTCTATCCGCGCAGCTATGCCATGGCAGCGTAGCGCGTCGAGTCGCAATCGGCCACATTCCCGCGAACGTCCTCCGGCTCAATCAGAGCCGGGCGACGTTCGTGGGGAGGAGTGAGCCACGGTTCGAGATTTGCAGGCGGGTTGAAGTGCTAGTTTGAGAAGGGCAGTGCGCGAAATATTCCGCTGAAACGGAAGCTCCTGGGCCGCGAGCTGCCTGTCTGCTTATAGCGACCGAGCTGGTTAAGCTGCCGCTGGTTCAGGCGCATGCGCCCGCCCCGCGCTCGGTTTCAGCGATCCGGATCCATCGTGCAAAGGCTGGTCTATTTGGCGCATACATGCCGCCGACGGTTGCGACACCTGATCCGGCTCGGTGGCTTAAAAAGCAGACTATTGCCCAGCGGCGAATGCTAGCGCTCCGGATCCAGCGGAAACTCACGGACGTCGATCTCAATTAGCCTGCTGATCCGCCGGTCCTCCAAGCTTTTCGTCGACTGCTCGATGTCGAAGTAGTCGCTAGCGCCCTCAATGATGCCTTCCCGACCCGGCATGCCCGCATCCGACCGGTTCAGCTCGTCAATCGTCGGAAAATCCAGGCTACCGTCATCATCCGCCGGTGTTTCGGGTATTGGAATTTGAAGGATGCCATCCGAGATCAGGAACTGCGCTCCGCTTCGCGGCTCGATGATCTCGATCCGCTCAAGCCGACGAAAGCGCCGCCGATCAACGAGATAGTGCCACGGAACACAATCGCGTTCGATGTCTTGGAGCGACTTTGGCATTTTCTTCCGCACTTTATGCGCGCTGGCGAGCAGGCAGCCGAACTCGAACGGGCTGGTTCCGCCAGGCGCGACATTCGCCTTCCACGTCTTGCGTTGGGGTTCTGACGCATAGAGACAATACACGGGCATCAGTCCACCCGCGTTAGCATCCTTGATCAGCAAGTCGATCTGCTGAGCTTTCGACGATTTAACGACGTGTGGGATCTTGAGGATATTGTTCTGTTGCAAGCGCTTGGCCTGTACGCGCATGCCAAAGCGACGAGCCCGACCGATGATGTGCCATTCCCAGTCAGCGCCGTTCTTTGCCTCGACCTTCTTGCCGAAAGTTCGCAGCGTGATCACACCTGGATGACGGCGGCGCAACTCTAGCAGATTTGTCTCAGTGATCGTCTCCTCACCGTAGCTGACGTTCACCCCCTTCCGGTGGGCAAAATCGAGGTTCTGGGACGTTGCATGGGCCAATTCGAGTAGGGAGTTCAGGAGCCCCGTGTGCATGCGTGTCGTCTCCTAGAACAGGCGGCCAACAGAATGCGCGAATAACGGCGCAGGACTGCTTGACGCTTGGTTTCGAGGAGTGTTTGATGACGCAAACGCAGTTCGGGGGGAAGCCATGAAATTGCTGGCGGTGAAGCTGCTCAATTTTCGCTCCTATCAAAATGAAGTAAATATACCACTCTCAGATTTCACGGCGTTGATCGGCAGGAATGACATTGGTAAGAGCACCATTCTAGAGGCGTTAGAAATATTCTTTAACAACGAAGTGGTGAAGATTGACGGAAGTGATCCTTGTGTTCACGCTAAGGGCAAGATCGTGGAGATCGCTTGCGTCTTCGACGAGCTGCCAACTGCTCTCGTTCTCGATGAGCGATCCGAAACGTCGTTAGAAGCGGAGTATCTTCTCAACAGTGAGGGCAAACTGGAGATCGTCAAGCAGTTCAACTGCGCGGCAAAGACGATAAAATGCGAGATCTTCGCTCGCGCGCAGCACCCGATACAGGCAAGTTTGGCCAACCTCCTCCAGCTGAAGAACGCTGATTTGAAGACCCGACTAAAGGAGTTGACCGTTGGCACAGAAGGCGTGGATCAGCGGTCCAACACATCCCTGCGTTCGGCTATCCGGGCCAATCAGTTTGACGGGCGTTTAGAAGAAAGGCTGATCCCGCTGGCAGCTGACGACGCGAAAAAGGTGTGGGAGCAGCTTCAAGGGCACCTTCCAGCCTTCGCGCTCTTCCAAGCCGACAGGCCTAGTCGTGATGATGATCCGGAAGTCGCCGACCCTATGAAAGTCGCAGTCGCGGCTGCCGTAAAGGAAGTGGAGCCTGAACTCGAAGCCATCAAGGCAAAGGTGCAGGCACGTGCATTAGAAGTAGCTTCGCGCACGTTGGACAAGCTGCGGGAGATGGACAGCGCGCTGGCATCCGAACTCAACCCTTCATTCAAGGCAGAGCCAAAGTGGGATGGCTTTAAGCTCAGCCTGACCGGCGAAAACGACATCCCTATAAACAAACGCGGCAGCGGCGTCCGGCGCCTCATTTTGCTCAATTTCTTCCGCGCGGAAGCCGAGCGGCGGCGTCAGGACGCAAATTCGAAAGACATCATTTTCGCGATCGAAGAGCCAGAAAGCTCGCAGCACCCCGATAATCAGGTGATGCTTATCAAGGCACTTTTATCCCTGAGCACCAGTCCTAATACGCAGGTACTTATCACGACGCACGTTCCCGCCGTTGCAGCGATGGTTCCAACCGAAGCGATCAGATTGGTTAAACGGAATGAGGCTAACCATCCCGAGGTGATGTGTGGCGGCGATAACGTTTACCACGAAGTTGCCGAGTGCCTCGGCGTCCTACCGGACAAAAGAGCGAAGGTGGCGATTTACGTCGAGGGGCCGCACGATGTGACATTTCTCACGCACATATCTCGCCTGTATCGTGATCATGACAACTCGCTCATCGATCTAGAGCATGATCACCGTGTCGCCTTTGTGCCGACTGGTGGCGGCAATCTCAAGCATTGGGTGAACAAGCGTTACCTTGAAAACATGCAGCTTACTGAGGTTCACATCTACGACACTGATGACGCCGCGAATCCGAAATACAAGCCGCAAGTGGACGCTGTGAATGCACGTGGAACGGCGGATATCGCCTTCTTGACCCAAAAACGAGAAATGGAAAACTATCTCCATCCGGAGAGCATCGCCGCATCGTTTGGGTTCGTCGCTTGTCCTGAGTTTACTGACTGGTGCGATGTTCCCGAACTTGTTGCCGAGCGGGTTCACGTTGAGAGTGGCTCTTCCAATCCATGGGTCGGGCTCCTCCCCGAAAAAAGGTCGTCAAAGGCGTCAAAAGCCAAAGCGAGGCTCAATCAGGATGCCGCCGCTGCGATGACCTTGGCACAACTCCAAGCTGTGGACGCGTCCAATGAGATCCTCGGCTGGCTCATGGCAATCAGAGATCGAACCGCCTGACGCCCATTTGAGCGAACTCAGCCGGTCGTCAATCAGAGCGCATTCGCAACGGCGCTCGACACTGTTGCCAAAAGCGTGCTTAACGAAAGACCGCTTTCGGGAGCCGGCTCTACACTCTCAAATGACTGTTATTAGGGCGCAAAGGAGACAAGGTGGTTCCGTAAAGCCGGCTTCGCCTATACTCCAAATGTTGACTTCCCGAGCGTCCCACCGTGCGGTGGCCACGCTCTATTCCGCTTCGCTACACCGAGCCACCTGCGGTGTCTCGCCCCTCCGGGCGACGATCGCTGACGCGGGGCCGACTGTTAGCCGGCTATGCGGAACGCGAGGTCGAGTGAGCGCGCACTGGCAGACTTCTGCGAAGCTGCCAGAGGTCGCGGTGCCTTTTGTTTTCCGCGTGGCACGCTCGATCCGGCCGGAGGGCGCGGCGACGGCTGGCCCCCAGGCCCGCGCGCACGCCGCCGCGACGGCCGACCGGATTCGAGGGTGCCTTGTTGTGGGCTCCGCTGGAGCGGGGCAGCGCTTGCGCTGCAAGGGCTGCGGGCATCGCGCGAGCGCGATGGCGTTGGCCTCCGGCGTCTGAATAGCGGGGTGGGCGTCGCTTCCCTCTAGTCCCGCCGCGGCGGGCCGCAAGCTGGCTGCGCCAGCTCCTCCACCTTGTTGCGGTCCTTCGGATGCAGCCCGCCGCTCAAGCGTGACTGCCGGTCCGCTCCTGACGCCCACCCCGCCATTCCGGCGCCGGGTGCGGTGGTTTTGGAAGGAGCGAGGAAATGACGTGTTCGGATCATGCGCAGCGTCCGGTGAACAGCCTCTATGCCGAGGTAACGGATCGGATCATTTCAGAACTGGAGGCGGGGCGGCTTCCTTGGGTTCGGCCTTGGGATGCGGGCTTTGGCGGGGCGGGGCTGCCTTGCAACGCCGGGACGGGGCGTCGCTATTCCGGGATCAATGTTCTGATCCTCTGGCACACGCTGGCCGAGCGGGGGTTCGGGTCGCAGCGTTGGATTACCTATCGGCAGGCGCAGGAGCTTGGCGGCTATGTCCGCAAGGGCGAGCGCGGGACGACCGTCTTCTATGCCGATCGCTTCACGCCGAAGAGCGGCGATGGCGCGCAATTGCCGCTGGAGGGCGAGGAGCAGCGGCAGGTCGCGTTTCTCAAGCGCTTTACGGTGTTCAATCTGGAGCAATGCGAAGTGTTGTCGCGTCCGCTCGTGGCGGAGCCGAGCGAGGCATTGCCGGAGCGCGAGCTGATCCCGCAGGCCGAGGCGCTGATAGCGGCGACCGGCGCGGATTTCCGGATCGGGGGCGACGAGGCGTTCTATGTGCCGTCGCTCGATTACATCCAAGTGCCGCCGCAGCAGGCCTATCGCGACCAGATCAACTGGTATCGCACTGCGCTGCATGAGCTTGGCCACTGGACGGCGCACACGTCCCGGCTCGGTCGCCTTGAGAATGAAGACCTCAGGGGGTTGCCCTATGCGCGGGAAGAGCTGGTCGCCGAGCTGTGCAGCGCCTTTGTCTGTGCTGAGCTCGGCATCGTGCCGACCGTCCGGCATTCGGATTACATCGCGAGCTGGCTGGACGTTTTGAAGGGCGACAGCCGCGCGATCTTCCGCGCCGCATCGCAGGCGAGCAAGGCGGCGGACTATCTGCTCGCCTTCCGTCCGGCTGCGCGCGAAGGGAAGGGGGTTGGGCAATGACGCGGCGCTGGCCGTCGCCCGCCGAGATCGCGCGCCTTCGCGTCGCGATCGCGGCGATGCCCGAGCCACGGCGCTCGGTCTATCTGTTCACCGCGCGGGATGGGCTGGACTATCGTGAAATCGCCGCCCGGCTTGGCCTCGACGTTGGCGAGGTACAGCGCGAACTGGCCAGGGCGCTGGTCGACTTGATTTACGCGGTCGAGGACGATGGCGAGACGCCGCCCACGCTGCAATGACGAACGCCCGCGATGCCGGTTTAGGCTGGGCATCGCGGCAAAGCCTTTGGTAGGGTCACTTCAATGCGCACCGATACCGATCATTTGCCCGCCGCGAAGCAGCGAGAGCTTGAGCGGGTCGTGCAGATCCTGTTCGAGGAATTCGAGGACGCGCGCGGCAATCCGACGGGTGAGAAGAAGCTCGGGCGCATTCTCAAGATCATTCTCTACGGCAGCTATGCGCGCGGTGGTTGGGTCGATGAGCCGCACACCGCCAAGGGCTATCGCTCGGACTTCGACCTTCTGGTGATCGTCAACCAGAAGGAGCTGACCGACCGGGTGGACTATTGGGAGAAGGCGGAGGAGCGGCTCACCCGTGAGCTGGCGATCACCGGCAATCTCAAGACGCCGGTCAACTTCATCGTTCACTCGCTGCAGGAGGTGAATGACGGTCTGGCGCATGGCCGCTATTTCTTCATGGACGTCGCGCGCGACGGGATCGCGCTGTACCAATCCGAGGATAGCGAGCTTCATCAGCCCAAGCCGAAGACGCCCGCCGAGGCGCTGGCGATGGCGCGGGAGTATTTTGAGGAGTGGTATCCCGCCGCCATGCGTGCCCACGTCAATTTTGGCGACGACCTAAAGCGAGGCTGGAACAAGGACGCGGCGTTCATGCTGCATCAGGCCACGGAGCGCCTGTATCATTGCGTGCTGCTGGTGGTGACGTTCTACACGCCCCACGTCCACAATTTGGCATTCCTGCGGACCCAGGCCGAGCGGCTGGATCGTCGGTTGCACGCCGTGTGGCCGACGACCAATCGTCGCGAGCGCGCGATGTTTGAAAAGCTCAAGGATGCCTATGTGAAGGCCCGCTACTCGAAGCACTACCGGATCAGCGAGGACGAACTGACCTGGCTTGGCGAGCAGGTCGAGGAACTTGGGCGGGTGGTCCACATCGTATGCTCCGAAAAAATCGCGGAGCTGGAGGAGACAGCATCCGCCTGAGCGCTGCGCTGCGCTTCCGAATCACACGTTAGCCTCGGCTGGCCGTGGTCGCGCGTGCCGCTTGCGCTCTGGCAGTACGTCCCTGATCAAGGTTTAGATAGCGCGGGGCGCTCTCTTTGCGCTCAGCGCTGGCGCAGTCGGGAAATTGGCAGGGTCGATCGCTTCCCGAAACGCGAATGACTGCTTCTGGGCAGGCGCAGCATCAAATCAAATGACAGAAGCTAGGTGGTTTGCTGCCATTGCTTCCTAGGGCATTTGCACCCAACCTGCCGGGATGGACGATACGGTTCGCATTAGGGCAAGCATCCAGTTCCTGACCACGGAAGAGGGGGGACGGGTTTCGCCGCTTGCAGGTGGAGGAAGTTACAGACCCAATCATAATTTCTTCGGTCCAGTAGACCGCGATATGTGCATGGGCTTCATCGATCTCCCGGCGAACCAGCAAGTTGCTCCCGGTCAGACCATCCATGTTGAAATGAACTTGCTGATTTACCCCGCCGTCAAGTCAGAGATAGCGCCCGGGCGGCAGTGGCGCGTTCAAGAAGGTGGCAAGTTGGTCGCGGTGGGCACGATCCTTGAGGTGCTCGATCCGACCCACTGAATGTCCGCAAGGGGGTCGGAACGGGAAAGTCGGCTTCTGGCAAAATCTGGGCCGATGCTGCCTGCTGGCCTTGGAATCGCGGATGGTAACCGGGAGGAGATATTGGGCGGTCAGTGCCATCGTGCGGTTTAGTCTAGGCCTTGACCTTCATCGCTCCGAATGACGCGGCCGCTACCGCAAGCGGCGAAGCGAACAGCAGGAAGGCAAGTCCTATGTTTGCGTCGCCTGTGCTCAAATGTGCGGCGACATTGATCCCGCTCCAAAGCGCGAAAGTCACGGCCAAGCCCGCGACCCAAGCGCGTGTGGCGGCCACTCCCGCGAGACACAGGGCCAAAAATGGGGCGGCGACGAGGACTGCATTGATTGCCAGAATACCCCATTCTTCCGTCAGATCGGGACCACGTCCAGCCAACCGAAGATTGAGTACCGAGCCGCCCACGATGAGCGGTCCAATGGCCAGCGCAACCACCAGCCTGAACAGCTTACCTGTCATGTCCTAGAGCCAATCATTCTGTGCAGCTTACGGAGAAACCGCACTTTCGCAATTGGGGTCGCGAGTGGCCACGTCGCTGTTGCCTATCTGCGCAACAGAAGATTCCCAATCTTCTCCGCACTGGCGAGCAGGACGTCGTCAGCGAGATGCGCATATCGGAACGTGGTTTGTAGCCGCTGATGGCCGAGCAAGATAGACGTGGTCAGAAGGGTTTCCCCTGACATCACGGCGTGGCTGGCGTAGCTGTGCCGAAGATCGTGAATCCGCAGCTTATCGGGAAGTGCGGCGGCGCGGCGGACCGCGAACCAGATCGTTCGCACAGTTTCATATTCACGACCTTGGGGAAGTGGGAAAACGGCGCTGGTTTCCGCGCCCGGCCGCTTGGTGCGTGCGCGCGCCTTATACGCTTGGAGGAACCGCCGCACGGGTACGCCGATCACCACGTCGCGAGCGCCGGTTTTGCTGTCTCGGAGCCGGAGGCGGTCCGGCAGCACGTCGCGCCATTCCAGTTTGATCGCTTCGCCGACCCGGCAACCGGTCAGGGTGAGGAACCGGAGCAGGGCGGAGACAATGCAGCCCTGATCCTTGATCCGCGCATCGAGGACCGCGCCGAGCCGCCCCATCTGCGCCTCCGAGAGGAAGGTGCCGACGACCTTGCGGCGGTTGGGCCGGACACCGATCGCGGGGTTGATCCAGTCCTTGGGAACCCTGCCCCAGTCCTGTGCGGTGCCGAGTATCTGGCGCAGGATGCCGAGCGCGCGGTTGGCCCCGCCGGGGCTGGTCGCGCTGTAGCGTTCGAACCACCTGACGATATCGGGCCGGGTGATCTGGTCGAGGCGCATGCGGCCGAACGCGGGCAGCAATTGCAGCCGGACATAGCTGCGATAGGCCTTGAGTCCGGACGGCTTGTAGAGCCGCCCGTGCTTTGTTTCATGCTCGGTCTGGAACTCCCGGAACAGGGGCGCGGGGGGCGGATCGGCGGGAGCGGGGGCAGGGGTGCCGGCGGCAAGCAAGGCAGCGGCGGCGCGGCGAGCGGCCTTTACTTTCGTCTCAGGAAACGAGCCGAGCGACCATTTCATCTGTTTTCTGTCGGCTCGTCCGCGCAGTATCCAGCTTCGCGCGCCCGAGGGCTGTACCCTCAGGCTTAGCCCAGGTTGGCGGGTGTCTCGCAAGGTGAACTCGCTCGCTTCGGGCAGCGCCCGCGCGCAGAGCGTGTCCGTCAGCGGGAGGATGAGATTAGGCATGCCGGGCCTCCCCTTCGACCGGAAGAGGCGCATCCGGTCTGCGGCGCGAGCGGGGTGTCTGTGACTTGGATCGCTGTCGCGTTTTGGGGGCTGCACCTTGGCGCAGCGATCGGTCGATGAGCGAGGAAACGCGGGTGGCCGATGTAGCGAGTGCTCCGATCGCGAGGTGGGCATAACCGAGCGTGCTGTCGATATCGCGGTGGCCGAGGAGCTGTCCTACGAGCCGAATGTCGATTCCGTTCGACACGGCGACCGACGCGAAATGGTGCCGAAGATCATGGACCCTAAGGTCCGACAGGCCCGCCCCTTTCAGGATGATGCGCCACGGCGCGTCCATCGCCTTCAGCGGGCCGTCGATGCGCGGGGAGGGGAAGACATAGGGGCTGGCCGAAGCCTCGCGGCGGGCGTCGAGGATCTGGCGGGCGGGGGG
>FUFK010051297.1_pt1 | contig 14832 bp, 21 predicted proteins | sample 1021851 | NCBI WGS metagenome assembly FUFK01 (sample SAMEA51879418, study PRJEB19060) | metagenome | reverse complement strand
TTTGTATGATTAATCATTGCGCCTTTTGAAGGACCTGTTGCGCCTGATGTATAAACTAAGATTGCAATATCTTCTGGGCTTACATTATTTACTAAACTTTCCCAAAGATCAGGGTTTTCTTGATTAGTTTTTTCACCAATTTTTAGAAACTCTTCATGGCTAATAACTTGATCATCATGAAAGTCATTTAANCCTTCCATATCATAAACAATAATTTNNTTTAATGTAGGACACTCACNTCTTACTTCTAGAATTTTATCAAGNTGTTCTTCATTTTCAGCAAAATAAAATTTNGTCGCACTATCATTTACTAGATANTTAACCTGTGCAGCCGAGTCTGTTGTATACACTCCACTGGAAATTCCTCCAGCACCGATTGTACCCATATCAGTATAAAGCCACTCAGGGTTTCCTTCNCTTGCAATTGAAACCACATTNCCTTTTTCTANTCCTANAGCGTGAAGAGCAAGACCAGTTAGNTTTGCCNTTTCTCCATAGTGAGACCATGANATTTCTTGCCAAATACCAAGATCTTTTTCTCTCATGGCAACTCTTTCTCCACGAGATTTAACCGAGTCCCAAAAAAGTCTTGGAATTGTATTTATCTCCACATTTTTTTCTTTTTCCAACGTCTCTCTCCTCTTATACCTTCATCTTGCTGTCCAAGATAAAATTCTTTTATATCTTCTTTTTCTAGAAGCTCTTTACTGTTTCCTTCCATTACAATTCGACCAAGTTCCAACACATAGCCAAAGTCGGAGTTACTAAGTGCAATATTAGCGTTTTGCTCAACTAAAAGTATTGTAGTTTTTAATTCTTTATTTATTCGAATTATAATTTCAAATATTTCCTTAACTAGCTTAGGTGACAACCCTAATGACGGCTCATCTAAAAGCATAATTTCTGGCTTGCTCATAAGAGCTCGACTGATGCATAACATTTGCTGCTCTCCACCAGACAATAAACCAGCTGGTTGGTTCATCCTTTCTTTTAGTATTGGAAAATATTCAAAAACTTGTTCAATATCTCTATTTATTTCTTTCTTATCTGATCGTGTATAAGCACCCATTTGAAGATTCTCAATTACGGAACAATAAGGAAATACTTCTCTACCTTCAGGAGCATGACTCATTCCTAGTCTTAATATTTTATCAGGATCTTTTTTTTGAATTTCACTTCCATTTAAATAAACCTTTCCTTTTCTAGGATCAATTGCTCCTGATATAGTTTTGAGAATTGTCGTTTTTCCTGCTCCATTAGATCCAAGAATTGTTACGATTGAACCTTGGTTAACTTTAAAGCTGATACCTCTAATAGCCATGATTGGCCCATAATAAGTTTCAATATTTTCAACACTTAATAAAGGATTTGACATAATTTACTTTTATATCTTACCGACAATTATGTTAATTAAATTATTCAATATTTTAACTCAATAACTTTTCAGGTATTGGTATCATCTGATCAAGAAGTATTTGCGCATAAGCTTTGCCTTGAGGGTCGTTTCTAAGACTTGCTGGCCCGCCACCGCCTAGAACATCATTTAAAATAAANTTAATAGAATTTGANCCNGGTAAAAAGTATCTNTCAACAGANCCTTCAAGAAAGTCNGCAAANCAATCTTTNACAACTTTTTCNTCAAGNAAATTGCATATTGCTGGATAAAACTTAGGATCACGTGAAATTATACCAATGTTCGCTTTATTGCCTTTATCGCCACTTCGCCCGTACGCAACTTTAATAAGTGGCACATCAACAAACTTTTCATTTGCATCTTCAAAATCAGGAGCTGTTGTTTGTTCAATACTGTTCAAGTCAAATTCTTCAGATGGTGGTATCTTTATTTCATTCTTTGAAGAACCATTATCTATTGTTACGTTCACTTGATCCTTATCAATTAAAAATGAGAACAGCCTTACAATTGGTGATGGTTTTGGCCGCCCTCCAACAAAACCAGANAATCCTGGAGGAGTTGCAAGGCCTAAGCCAACAGACTCTTTGAGCATAATACCTACCGCTCTAATATCTTGATGTTTAGCTGCAAATTTAAGAACTACTTCGCGATTATTTTCATTTGATGATTGCTTGCTGTATTGACTGTTATCCCCAATAATTTCAATACTNGTTTCATCAAAGTCAGCAATATTCATCATGCGCATTATCATCTTTGATCGCTCAAATATTGCTTCTCCGTATGTACGAGCTTTTTTAGCAGCATCTATACCAACAAATGAACAAACATGTCCTGCCCTGAAACCATCAGCGTATGTTGCGCAAACTTTATATTGATTAGGAGCTGGATAACCTTTTGCTCCAGAGATTTTAACTTTATCTTTTTCGGTTTCTTCAATTTTTACATTTGAAAAATCACAAATAACATCAGGTAATATATATGCTTGAGGATCACCTATCTCATACAGCATCTGTTCAGCGACAGTTCCAAAACTTACCATGCCGGTTGAATTTTTTGACTTAGTACAATCGAAACTGCCATCTTCAGAAACTTCCACAATGGGATAGCCTATTTGATGCAGATCTTTTGATACTAATTCCCAATCAGTGAAATTACCTCCGGTACTTTGTGTTCCACATTCAATAATGTGACCAGCTAAACTACCTGCAGCAAGTTTGTCATATTCTTTTTCATTCCATCCGAACGCATAAATACATGCGCCTAATGTAACTGCGCTATCAACACTTCTCCCAGTAATAACTATATCNGCGCCACTTTTAAGAGCTTCAGCTATAGGAAATGCACCAAGATATGCATTAATGCTTGCTATTTTGTCCTCAGCAGGAAAATCTTCATTTGAATACATTTCCTTTGTATTCAGCTCTNAAAATTTATTCTTTTCNCTCATTAAATCATCGCCTAATACAACTGACACTTTTAAATCCAATTTAAGTTCTTTAATTAATTCTCTGATGGCCTCAGCGCATGCCTCTGGGTTTACGCCTCCAGCATTGCTGAGAATTTTTACTTTTTGATCTGCTATTTGTCGCAAATTTAACTTTAATACACTTGATACAAAATCTACTGCATAGCCTTTTGTGGCATCTTTTGCTCGAGCCCTTGCCATAATTGACATTGTGATTTCTGCCAAATAATCATAAACAATAAAGTCTAGATCGTTTCCATTCAATAATTGAGGTGTTGCAATAACGGAATCGCCCCAAAATCCACTTGCCCCACCTATTCTAAGTTTTTTTGACATTTGAATGATTATATCTATTTTTGTTATAATTAGTTAAATAATTAAATTGTCTAATACATTATGAGTTTTTTCAAATCAATAAACAATGCTTTCGTGAAATGTTTTGATTTTAAGACCAGAGCCAACAGGGCTGAGTTTTGGTACTTTTACTTGTTCACAACAGCTGTTGGTTTTGTTGGATTGCAGCTTGATATGTTTTTTCAATTACAACTAGTCGGTATTGAATTAGCTAATTCAACAGATTCAATAATGCTTGGGCCTATGTATATTTTTTTATATTTTCTTTTTATTGTTCCAAGTTTCGCACTATACGTAAGAAGACTGCATGATGTAAATCGTTCAGGTTGGTGGCTCTTAATTGTACTGGTTCCTTTTATTGGAATAATTACTATTATTTTTTTTATGTGCTTAAAAGGAACAGAAGGTAGTAATGATTTCGGAGAGGTCTCTTCTTAATTTTCGTTTGACTTATTTTTTGCTTTAAACGCTTTCGGGCCGCTGCAGCTACTACACCCTGAGCCTTCATTTAAAACTTCACTCTCAATGTCTTTTTCTAATAAACTAAACGTTGCAANTCCTAATAGGAAGAACATTGGAATGAGAATTAATAAATTTTTTTTAATTGTCATTTTTCAAGGTTTGATAATTACTTCTATAATAAATAAGTGGATTTCTATTGTCGTCAATTTTTAAATCTTCAACCTTGCCTATTACTAAAACATGATCAGCAATATCAATTTGTTGATAAACCGATAACTCAATGTGGCCTAAAGTATTATCCAAAATGATATTATTGCTTGATGATATAGTATGACTTGTTTTACTCACTTTTTCAGGATCTTTTGTAGCAAACAAACGTGATATTTCTTCTTGTTCGTTTGAAAGAAAGTTAATTACAAATGAATTATTTTTTAAAAAGTCTACATGGTCGGTTTCAGACTTATAAATATTAAAGATAATCAAAGGTGGCTTTAAGCTTAGAGAGGCGAATGAATTAATTGTAAATCCACTTTTATGTGAGGTGGCTACTGCAACTCCTGTTGCAAAAGAGCCAAATGCTTTTTTTAGAATATTTTCCTCAAAATCAACTGTCATTTAAGTAATTAAATTAAATTAATACAGAACGAAGCATAGAAACATACCCACTTTTAATCTCTAGATCTTCATTAGAATGTTTCTTAAGTATCATCTCGTGAGCTTTCTTGAGTTTGTAACATGGAACAAACATGAATAAGTGATGCTCAAGATGGTAATTTACGTAATATGGAGCAACAAAGGCTCTTTCTATAATATTTGCATACGTAGTACGTGCATTATTAAAGTCATTTTTAGATTTTACACCAGCATGTTCTGCTATATTTCGAATTCTTAAAAAAAGCTGAAAAAAAGTAAAAAGTGGTAGCAGCCAAAATGCTAAAAAATACCACCATTGTCCCAAAATCCAAAAAGTGAAAAAAATTATTATATTTGAAATTAATATTCCATACAGTGTATTTCTAGACTCAAAGCCACTAATTTTTTTTCCGTCATTTTTTTTTGTATCACTTTTAAGTAATGTTTTAAAAATCAATTCATATCTTTGAACAAGGCCTGATANGCCAAAAATATCTCTCAGCACTTTTCTTAACATGCTCTTTTTTTCTACAGGAAATGGTTTGGATAAACTTAGGTCTGGGTCATCTTCAAGTTGAGTATTCCTATGATGGGCTAAGTGGTAATGTCTGTATCCGTAGGTATCCGACCACACCGGAAAAGCGCAAATCCATTGTGAAAGATGAATTATTTAACTTTGTATTGTTAGTTATTAAACCATGNGCCCCTTCATGCATTAATATTGCTAGGCCAAGTTGTCTTCCAGCAATTACAAGAACTGCTGCTAAAAAAGTAAATATATTTGGAAATAAAGAGTAAACTAAAACTGATAAACCAATTATAAACCAGGCATGAAATAATAGAGCGATGCCTTTAAAATCGCTTTTCTCTTTTAAATAATCAACTTCAGTTTCTGATAAAACTTCATTTGGTTTCAAAAATGGTGTTAATTTTTTTGTCATTATTACTATATATATATATAAAATTTTAGAGATTTCACACCCCATGGAATAATCTAATTATTACATATAGTTAGTAAAGTTATTAATTAATAACACTATCTATTAAATGTAATAAATATCATATTTTTGAAATACAGATCCCATACAATTTTTAGAAACATTAAGGAGATAAATATGAATAACTTTCTAAAAACCTTGTTGGTGTCATTATCATTATTTGTACTTACTATCACTTATTCAAAAGCCTGGGTAATGGATGTTTGGACAATTGAAGGAATGGACGCTCAAGAATTATCAGATGCAACAGCTGCCTACAAAGAAAAAGCAATGGCAGGTGGTGCTAAAATGGTAAACATTAGATCATCCTCTAAACTTAGAGGTGATAAACCAGGTGATACTACATTTGTTCAAGTTTACTACAATAATTTTAGTGATATGATGAGTGATCAAATGTTAGCAGCTGCAAATCCTGATTGGTTTGCTAGTACTTATGGCAAAATAAACCAAGATGCTTCAAGTAACAATGCAATCATGGCAAATGATAAGCCAATGCCTGAAGGGGGAGCTGCTGGTCAAACTGTTGCCTACGCATTTGTTGAAATAACTAGTGGTATAAACTTTTTATTAAATATGCCAAAGTTTCAAGAAGTGATGCAAAGTGCAGGAGCAAAAGTTCAGGTGGATAGTTTGAATTGTGCTACATGCGGAGAGTCAGTACTTCCTGCAAATGCAATGATTTATTTCGCAGCAGCAAATATGAAAGATATGGGTGAAGCAATGGATATATTTGCATCCAGTGATATACAAAGATGGGTTTTTGCAAATATTGCACCTCATATAAATATAACTGACGCTGGCGTCTTAGCTTTTAATAATTAATCCAATTATTTAGTTGTCCCAAAGTTTATTGGGGCAACTAAGTAAGCATATAATTCCTTGAGTCAGGGACAGTTTTCTTGTTTTTTGATAATTGCATTTGAAAGACAACTAAAGTCGACTCTTCAAAGGAAGCTTGAGAGGATGAAAGGTAGAAGTCCCACATTCTACAAAATTTTTCATCATAAATTTCTTTGACCTTGTCTATGTTGTCATAAAAGTTGTATCTCCATCTTTTTAAAGTTTCTGCATAATGAAATCTTAAAACCTGAACATCTGTTAATGAAAGGCCTGATTTTTCTACTCTAGATACTGTTTCACTAAGTGCAGGAATATATCCACCTGGAAATATATATTTATCAATCCAAGGGTCAGTATTACCTGGCTCGTTTAATCTTCCAATAGTATGAATAAGGGCCACTCCACTATCATTTAAAAGATCATAGACCTTATTAAAAAATTCCTGATAATGAGCTGTTCCAACGTGCTCAAACATCCCAACAGATACTATTCGATCATATTTTTCATTAACATTTCTGTAATCCTGCAATCTATATTCAACCTTTTCTAACTTTTCTCTGATTTTTCTTTGCTGTGCATAAGCAATTTGCTCTTCGGATAGCGTTACCCCAACAACATTTGCATTTGATTTTTTATAAATATGTGCTGCCATTCCACCCCAACCGCAGCCAATATCTAAGACTGATTGATTTTCTTCAAGAAGAAGTTTTTTTGAAATTAATTCTTTTTTATTAATTTGAGCCTGTTCTAAGGTATCATTTGGAGAGTTAAAGTAGGCACAAGAATATTGTCTATCCGGATCTAAAAATAGTTCGTAGAGTTTATCAGATAGATCATAATGATGGGCAACGTTTCGTTTTGATTTTGATATGTAGTTACTTGTAGTAAGTTTATTTGATATTGCTCTAACTACTTTTGAGAGNTTCATCACCCAATGATCAATATCTACTTCCGTATTAGCAAAAATTAGTTTTAAGAAATCATGAATACGTCCCTCCTCTACCACAAGTGATCCATTCATATAACTTTCACCAAAATGNATTGATGGGTTCATNAATAATTTTATCTCTGAGAAGTTATTTGTAGTTCTTATCTTTATGGGATCTCCTGTTCCATCGCCGTACGTATTAATTTCGCCATTCGGCATTACCCATGTGAGGTTTCCTGTTTTTATGATTTTAGAGAGAAGGCTTTTTGTTATCATGTGCTAAATTTAATATAATCTTGAGAGAATTTTCAATAATAAAAATTAAGCTGGCTTTTCTGTTAAAATAATTAAAATCTTACTATTTTCATCAATTCCACTTTCTGGATATTTTTTTGCTTCTTTGATAGCAGCGTATCCAGCCCCACCTGATGGAGAAGTATCAAATTTGTTTTGTTTTAAATCTTCAACCGCAATATCTGCATCTTCATCTTCAATAGTCATAAAATTTGTACACGTTATTGCAAGTGANGATAGNGCNCTTNTCGAAGGNCTTTTACAATCTAANCGTCCCATATTAGAAACACCACCNGTNACAGTTACNGCTTCTCCNTTNTNNATAGACTCNAGCAANACTGGAGCCTTTGTAGGTTCGACAATTATTATTTTTGGATCATTGCCAAAATATTTTCTCATATAGGTTGCAATGGATGCAGGGAAACCNCCTACTCCNGCTTGTAAGAATATATGAGTTGGAGGCTCATCGCANNTTGNACANGCTTCATCTGCAAGAACTAANTATCCTTGCATAACTCGCAAGCCATGATCGTATCCATCCCAAGTCACATCTGACAGAAGCATCCATCCGTTTTTCTCTGCTTCTTGCTTAGCTCCCTCTAAACTCTCTTCATAATCATTGCCGTATACAACAACCTCTGCACCAAAACTTNTAATTTTATCTGCAAAGCTTGAAGGGACATTTTTAGATAAATANATTACNGCNNTTGCTCCAAATATTCTTGCNCCAGCNGCTAGAGAAATNCCATGATTACCNGCACTNGCTGATATATANGTTTTTCCATTTAGAGCNGANCTCCANTTTGNATCCTTACTNAANGATTTTAAATTTTNTGCAGCATCACTTGCAATTACAAACGCTGCACCNAGNGCNTTAAANCTTCCAAGGCCCATTCGNTCTCTTTCATCCTTAAACCATAATTTNTTNATACCTAATTCATGACTTAATTTGNCTGANTCANCTAANGGTGTTTCAGCNGCTTTGGGACACAAACTCAAAAGCTTTTTTACAGCCTCAACATCTGTACTAACAGGATCAATGCCATTATCTCCTGGAAGTCCTTTTTTAAAATATGGATTTGTAATAAACTTTTTCATTAAATAAAAACCTTATCAGATTTAAAAATATGCGTATATTTATTAGCTATACTATAATAAGTTTTTTTTTAGCTTCAGCCGTGTTTTCTGATGAAAAACCAGGAAGAAACTTCGTTGATCTTCCTGATGTTGATGATGGTTATAATATTCATGTTATGTATGTTTTACCAAAAGATGGTGTTGATAAAGACTACGATCTTGATAGCAAAATAAGCATGTTAATGTATCAAATCGATAAATGGTTTAATTCAAAAACTAAAGATAGATTATTTGCAGATGGCCAGAATCTTAAATTTGATCGTAAAGATGATAATAAAATAGATATTACTTTTCTAAGACTTGACATAAATGATGATGAAATATCAAAACATGGAATTCAGGCAGTGAATGTATTACAACCCGCTATAAGTCGATTTGGTTTTAATGATCCCAAAAAAGTTTATTTCATCATCTATGGCGGCTCTAACAGAGATGTTTGTGCGTCTTCTCAACTTCCAAGTTATGCAACAGANGGTGTAACAGCTAACACAGCAGCTCTTTATTACCCAGGAAAAAGAAGTGGATCATGTATTGAAAATAATGGTGGTTTTAAACCTGAATTTAATGAAACTGCTAAAGCTGCTCTTCATGAAATTCTTCATGTTTTAGGGGCCGTACCACAGTGTGCAGAAGATCATCTCGTTTTTAAAGATGAAGGTACAATTAATGATGGCATCGGAGGGCACTTATCAATACCTGGTGATATAATGTACAGCGTACAATCGAATAAAACGTATGATAAGACTAAACATTTAGATTTTAAAAGTTCAAATTATTATAATCACAATAATGAAAATTGTTTAGATATTGCAAAAAGTAGATATGTGCTTCCAACAGTGAGTAATCCTCAACTGCCCACTTTTTCAACAAAATAAGTTATGGTGTTGCAGCTGGTATTGGCGAATAATTATACATAACATAAAGTTGCTGGTAGCATAGCTTGCCTGTTTTCGCTGCATAATCTTGATGGTACTCTTCTGCAGGATAAAACTCTACTGTTTCTCTAATTTCTGTAACTATTGGGTTTTCAAACTTGCCTGATAAATCTATTTTTTCAATTTTACTCTCAATAATTTCTTTTTCATCTTCGCTGTTGAAGAAGAGTATCGATTTATATTGCTCCCCAATATCAGGTCCTTGACGATTTAAAGTTGTTGGATCATGAATGATAAAAAATGTATCAATCAATTCATTAAAAGTAACTTCACTGCTATCATAATCAATCTTGACCACTTCAACGTGACCTGTCTCGCCAGTTAAAACATCCTCATATCTAGGATTATCTAAATGACCACCAGAATAACCTGAGGTTGCATTGATAACACCAGGCATTTGTTCATATAAGACTTCAACACCCCAAAAGCATCCAGCTCCCACTATTAAAGATGATAACATACTAGTTGATATAAATTGCTCTTGAGAAATTCAATATTTATTTTCGGTCAGCCACAAGCATTTCGTCATAAAACCATAATCCGTCATGATCACGAATTATGTCCTCAATACACTTAATATAACTTTGATCTGCTTCCTTTTCCTTAACCATTTGATCACTTATTTGAGCAACATATGTNCAAGCATTCCATGCAGAAAATACTAATGATGTNGCAATACCNCTNTTNATCTCATTTGGNTGNGANCTNAGTTTNTATTCAAATATCTCNGGTTCTCTGAAATGAATTTTNCCATTNAGTTCATTNCCTAAGTTATTTTTCATATACTGAATGATGTCATGACCTTTATTTGGAAATGGATTTTCATCAGGCCAAAGTTGATTAATTGCATTTAGACCAGGGTCATTTCCGTAAGAGTGAAAAGCAACCATTTTTCCATTTGGCGCTAGCAAACTAACCATAGGTTTAATTACATTATTAACTTTTTTTTCAACACTCGCTCGTGAGCGATATGCTTGTGAGACAATNACTAANTCAAATTCATTAATAGANTCNTTTTTAGNTGGAATTATCTGATCTANCGTGAATTCATGATCTTTTCTATATATGCAAATTACAGATGGATTTTCATAAGTTGTNTTNCCNTGNTTATTTTCTTCAACTCTCCAATTTTCTTTTAAAAGTGGGCCCAACTGTCTTAATTGCTCATAGAAACCAAATGAAGAGTCACCATCTAATGCAATGCTNCTCCAGTTCATATTTTGTTGCTTAGACTNGTTATTTGATTTGAGATACCCAGCNTCAGAGTAGTGTAAATTAGATATTGTAAAAACCATATTTGGATGTTCAACAAATCTNTCAGCAAGTTTTTCAATTGTAATTCTTGCATCTTCCATGCTTACATCTTTGCAAGAAACATAAAAAGGAACAGTTGGAAATTNTTGATGGGCAATTCGAAGTACATTCATTAACACTGCTCCATCACCTACACCAGCATCAAATATTTTTAGAGCTGGTTTTATTGGTTTCAATTCATTAATGATATGAGATAGCTTTTCAGCTATTACTGCCTTTTCATTTGTAGTTGTTACAAATAATAAATATCTCTGTCGATTGTCAAAAAAACGGACCTCTTCTGCCATATTTAATCTTAACAAGTTGCCAAAAAAATGAAACACTCAACTTTAATGGATACNGATGATTTAGAGCCAATTATTAAGCCAAAAGAAATTGATTTTGANACNTTGAGTATAGAAGAACTNAAAGAATANATTATAGAACTTAATGCNGAAATNAAGAGNGCTGAAAACTATATTTCATCTAAAGAAAAAGANCGTCTAAATGCNGAGNNTTTATTCAAAAAATGATAAATAGATACGGCTTAGTTCCATTAGCATTCGCGCTTTTCGTTTTTGTAATTTTTTTTACATCTCTTGTCCCTTCACCGCACAAAAGTTGTATTGATCGTAATTTGGCTGTTTTAAATAATTTAGATGAGGCTAAATATTCAGAAAGCGAAATAAAAGAACTTGGTTTATCTATTGGCACTGGCTGCAGAGAAGATAATTCCTTTCAACTTGCAGCCAATTAAAATTTAGCTTGGAAAATTTAAGAGAGCATCTTCAGTCATAACTGTCATCACCGTTGTCTCAGTTAAAGCTCCTGCCTCTTGTCTGGCTTTAGTTAATTCTTCGTCATTTTTAAAAGCCATAAGTCCTTCTTTATCGTCATAATGCATAATAACTACCATCGAGTTATCATCTTCAGCATGAGATCCAGCAAATATAACTCTGCCTTTAAAGCCCTCTAGTTTATGTTTATTTTCATGAACCATGTCTTTCCATGATTTAAAACCTTTAGATAATTTTTGTGTAAGCATTACATACATATCATTTTCTCCTTATTAACAATTACTCACCCCATTTACCTGCAAATTCATACACAACAGCAGGATCATCACCTACAACCCATCCATCGTGACCAGGTGCAATTGAATACGCATCACCGGCAGTATAAGACATTTCAGTGCCATCGTTGTGCTTAACTGCAACTGTTCCACTCACAATCACACCCAAATGCGTTGCCTGGCAGCTCTCTGTCCCCACTGTAGGCTTTATATCATTCGACCACTTCCATCCTGGTTCAAGTGATAATTTCATAATGCGTTGTCCACCTACATTTACAGCTTCAATTTTTGCATTATTAAAATTGTCATTAATTTCATCCGCATTTGCAAAACTTTTAACCTCAACACTACTCATAAACACTCCTTATTTCTTCATTGCATTAAACGCAGTAAGCGTATCGTCAAAAGTCATCATGACTTTCATTTGATTGTTCTCAACTTCAAAGTAATGACCAAACATGGTATCCATACCATCAGCAGTTCCTTTTACTAATGCGAATACTTTGTTGCCTTCACTAATCATTGCTTGCGGTGTAACCATAAAATTATCCCAGTACTCAGGGATTTTTGACATATTTGCAATGAAATTTTCCTTACCTTTATGCACACCTGCTAATGGATGTTTTCCTTCTTCTCCTGGAAAAGTCCATGTTATGTCGTCATGAACTATTTCACCAAAGAATGTTTCCATATCTCCAGATCCAAATAAATCATAACCTCTTTGTACTACTTCNTTNNCNTCCATATTAACCTCCTGGTTTAGAATAGCTGCCAAGTGCTGTGCCTGCTTTGGAAACAATCTCAGTCATATCCACTGCTTCCAAAATAACTGCATCAGTTGCCATACCAGTAGATTGTACAGCAATTTTTGCACCCGCCGCTGAATTAAAATCAATAGAGTCTACAACCATTACTAAATCATAGTCCCCTCTAACTATATCAAAAGATAAAAGATTTCCCCCAACTGACTCGACTAGCTTTGTTACAGCCGCCTTTCTGTCATCTTCAGGTTTGCTTAAAAATCCTTTAAGGGCTTCTGGGGTATATTTTGCCATCATATAAAATTTAGCCATATTTACTCCTTTAAATAAAATTATTATGAACTATCTTAGTGAAACTTTTATGACAAATTTTTATACCTTTTTAAGGAGTTAATATGACTGATCTCAAAGGAAAAACATTATTTATNACNGGTGCTACTAGAGGCATNGGATATGCNATTGCTGANCGTGCNGCAAAAGATGGTGCNAATATTGCAATCATTGCCAANACNACTGAACCGCANCCAACATTACCNGGNACNATTTTTACNGCNGCTGAGGANNTNATNAANGCTGGNGGTAATGCAATTGGAATAAAAACAGATATAAGGTTTGAAGATCAGGTGCTTGCTGCTGTTGAAAAAACTGTAGAAACATTCGGTGGTATTGATATTTGTGTAAACAATGCAAGTGCTATTAGCTTAACTCCAACTGTAAATACAGAAATGAAAAGATACGATCTAATGCATAACATTAATACTAGAGGAACGTTTCTTGTTTCTAAGTCATGCATTCCTCATTTAAAAAAAGGAAACAATCCACATATTCTAAACCTGGGTCCACCGTTAAACATGGAAAGCCAGTGGTTTAGTCCGCATGTAGCTTATACTATGGCAAAATATGGAATGAGCATGTGTACACTAGGAATGTCAGAAGAATTAAAGTCATCAGGCATTGCTGTAAATTCATTATGGCCAAGAACGATGATTGATACAGCTGCTGTTAACAATATTTTAGCGGCATCAATGGATGACCAAGGCAAAAGTAAATGCAGAACACCTGCTATCATGGGTGATGCTGCATATGTAATACTTACTCANGANTCCAAAAAATTTACNGGAAACATGTGTGTTGATGACAGNACGATGNTGAAANCTGGTAAGACNGATTTATCTGANTATCTTGCAACTCCTGATGCTGAACCATTTCCAGATTTCTTTGTAAACAAAGATGATGGTGAAGACATTATTCTAAGTTAAATAATCCTATGGAGCAGTTTAGTTTTAAACAGTTCTTACAAATTATTTATAGAATACTCACCTTTCCATTAATGGCACTTGTTGTCTTTTTGGTTTTGATGTTGTTTTTGTATTTTTTTTGATTTGATTATTCGTCGAAGCGTTTGGTGTTACAAGACTGCAAAGTTGTATCATAATCATCATTATGTTCNCCNGAGCAACATGGNTCNATATTAATCTTACAATTTGGGCATTGATAGTGNCCATGTACATCAATTGGAATTATTGAAGTATTACACCATTGGCAGTTTTGCTGGGTCATTTTTTAATACCAAATATATTTATCAAATATATTAATTGATTCTTATAAAGAATTATCTATAAGGATCATCAATCNACGTTATCATCATGAAAAGCTTAAATACTTTCTGTATTTAGGCTTTTTTCATTTTTAATTCACATTTTGAGAGTGCTTGATATTATTTAGTTGATGATAATGTGGAGGTTAAAAAGTTGACGCCACCAACATTGTAAGGGGTGGTGTCCACAACCATTTCAAAAATATTCTAAAATCTACAANACGTAGATGTTTGAAATAAAACTAAAATAAACCCCATCTCTGTAGATGGGGTTTTTTATTTTCCGTTTGTTTTTTTATAAAAATATACAGATATAGAATAGAAAACTATCGTTCCGATAATCCATGCAGATTGAGATTGAAGCGTTATGTCTCTTTCACCAAAATTTATNAATGTTGGATTAAAATAAGGGCCAAATGGNATTAATGGNGCCCAAGANATNNCTGCATCGCCTCCTACTTGATTGTGNTAAATAACAGCNTCNACTAAAAAATTTTGACCCATGAACCAANTNAAAAACATAGACAAAAACACTANTTGAAATTTNTCATACTCAAGAGCTCTTTTTGGAAAAATCCAATAAACAAGAATAATTGCAAACCAAACAATTCCTGTATCGGCCAATGAGTTTACTAACCAATTAATTTCC
>FUFK010047001.1_pt1 | contig 14836 bp, 17 predicted proteins | sample 1021851 | NCBI WGS metagenome assembly FUFK01 (sample SAMEA51879418, study PRJEB19060) | metagenome | reverse complement strand
CCATCACCATTATTATCTAACCCATCGACTATGACTGTATCAGAGCATTGATTGTAATTAGACCAATAGTTTAAAACTGAATTAAATCCAACAGAATAGGCGCTGCCATTAATTGGAATGGCAGAGTCAATTTCACCGTGTATATGTACTATTGGTAATGGTCTTTGTGGGGTACAGTTATCGTATTCCTCTGTATACATTAAACCAGCAACAGGCCCAAATGCCGCGACTTTATCACTTAAATAACATGCCAAACTATAAATCATGAATCCTCCATTTGAGAACCCTGAGGCATATACTCTATTTGAGTCAACGTAGTAATCTGAAACTAATGCATCAATCAATTCTGAGATAAAAGCAACGTCACAAACATCATCTGATGTATTGCATCCTATTCCTGTGAACCAGCCTGTTGACCCTTTTCCTTCAGCAACAGTTCCTTGTGGATAAACAGCAATAAAATCTTCCGTTTCAGATAATTCTCGAAAGCCTGTATATTCCATTTCATATTGAGCATAACCATCTCCACCATGAAAATTCATAACAAGAGGTGAACTCTCTGTAGAGTTTACTAAGCTGTCCGGAATATATAAGAAAAACTCTCGCTCTAAACCACCAGAAGTCATAGTGCAATACTTTGTGTTGCCAGTATTGTCATAGTTCGAGCAGTTTGTAGGACCTGGTTCAGGTGCTGGTGTCGGTGCAGGTGTTGGAGCTGGTGTAGGTGCCGGAGTTGGAGCTGGTGTAGGTGCCGGTGTTGGAGCTGGTGTCGGTGTTGGAGCTGGTGTCGGTGCCGGTGTTGGAGCTGGAGTATTTATTTCACTTGAGGAACCACCACCTCCACCACAACCAGTGACAAAAATTAAGCTAAAAATTATGAATATGCTTCTAAAAAGATTTTTCATTATTTAATTGGTAAATATATAACAGTATTAGTTGTAAGTATCATTATAAATATTAAACAAGTTATTATGGGACCCAAGTAAATTCTACCTGTCATTTGAAAAAACATTCTATTGAAATATGGAAGTATGAACATTATTGGTACTATTCCAAATAATAAATTCACACTGAGCCAATTAGTGGTCCAATAGACAGTTCCAGTCGCTGCAAATACAGTATATTGAATAATAATAATTAAAAATAAGCCCGCTGAATTTGCAAAACCTGCGATCAGACGCGAGATCGCTTCTGATTGTCCTTCGAAGCGCATTGCACCATTTACTCTTAAAGAATTAGAAAAGAAAAATATGAAAAAGAAAGGAAAATACATAGCTAATACAAGCAACATTTCCGGTTGAAATATCCTTACACCCATAAACCAAAATCTGTAATCAATATGAAAAAGAAAGTAGATTGAATACAAAATTATGTAATAAATTAAAAAAACTAAGATTCCCAGTAAAAATGTCTTGGCTAAATCGCTGGAACTTACATTTGCACCCCAAGAGCTCATTGTGACTCCATGTTTTTTCCCAAACAAAAAGTAACTTAAAAAGAATAAGATAAATCCTACTGATCCATTCAGAACAGCCCATAACATCACGGAATTATTCATTCTTTGTGGAAAAAACCAGGTTAATTCTCTATTAGCGGCCTCTCGAAATAATACTTTAGCTATATCTACCATTGGAATGAAAGTAACACAGGCAATAGTGGCACCAATAACGAATACAGACCAAAATACAATTTTTCCTTGTTGTGACTGTTTTGGAAGAGCAGGAGGAACGGGCTTCACAATAGAAGAGAAGAATTTAATTTGCAGCAAGTTTCTCGTAAGTGGAATGATCAATAAAAAACCCACAATCATATTGATAAGGGTAAAAAGCTCTTTCCACTGCCAAATTTGATTGTAATTATCTAATGGAATTGGTTCAGTAAATACATAGTCAAAATAACTAAGTTGATTGGCTGTAGCCTGTGCATTGTAGGGCTGAAATGGATGTAGTAATTTTTCATTAAATATTACTCTAAGCGTATTATTTTGTAAGTCTCCATAATATTTGCCAAGTTCAACCTCTGAAACTACATTTTCAAGCCTTAGAATGCTGTTAACTGTTCTGAGGGACTCGGGAGCAATTGTCATGTCAGCAGCTTCCCAACCTTTTAAATCATTCCTAAATGCACCTTCGTCATAAAGTGCATAACTGACACCAACATTAGATTTAACATCTTTGAGCACATTATCGGTGAGTGTTAAAACATACCCTGAGACATAGACAGAATGAAGTCTACTTGGTTCATTTGTTCGTTTTGCACGTTTACCAAAATAATTTGCCCCTCTTATGGCAGCATTTCCACCCATTGAATGGCCGGTTGTTCCTAATAACTCTTTATTGATGTACTCGTATTGATCTGATTCATAGATGTGATCAATTAAAGCAAACATCCCATAACCTTCAGTAGTAGCCGCTCTCCTACTTAGCGAGGAACTAGAAAGCCCCTGAGCATAAGGATCAATCAACCCAACTACATAGCCTCTACGAGATAGTTCTATGGCAATGTTAGATAAGGCTTCTTTTGAACGTTGAAAACCAGGAATTATTGCTATAAAAGGAGCTTTATTTTCTACGGTTGCGGTCTTAGGTTTGTAGAGATCGTAGTAAATATATTGTGAATTTTCGGTATCTAATCGTTCAAGCGTTATATCAACTTTACCAAAATTTGTTTGAATAAGAGATGCAAGAAAACTACTTACAACTAATACTAAAAGACAGTACTTAAGCTTCATTTACATACTATAAATGAAAACTCCGACCTCAAAAGAGATCGGAGTTATAAAAAAGCAATAATTTTAGTTGTGAAGTCTCCAGCCAACCCAAGTCGATGAATTATCACAAGTCATGTGATTCCATCTTTCTTGTTCAGCTTCTGAACCATAAGATTTAGATCTAAATATATCAATATTTGATCCACGGGCAGCAATACCCGGAGCCGCAGCACTAATCCAGAAATCTGGGCTATCACCTCGAGGACCGCCTGAAGTTGGATAAATAAATCTAAAGCCTCCTTCTGCACCATGACCATAATGTTCCATAGCAAATTTTGCTTGAGCATCTCTTAAAGCAACAGGATCAGCACCTTCTGTATATTTACAAGGCCAATAATCTATCGCAAAGAAGTCATAAGGTGCATCAGCTGTACCAGGACCAACCATTTGAAATGCTTCAGATTGATCTTCGCATTCCATTGGGCTTTCAGGGAAATTGCTGTCTTCATTCATCATGTTCCACATAGCTACTTGATGTGCTCCAAGAGCAGCCATAGTTGGTGCATGAGTTACGAAGAACATATCATTTCCACCTCTCATTTCTTCATTAGTGTTAAAAGGAAACAACATTACAGAACTAACCTCATCATCCAACGATTCAGCCATTTCACTGTAAGCAGCCACCCACTTTTCCNAACATCTNTTCNGCTTTTGANTCNNNTAAACCNTCTTNANCACTNCAGTATAAATAANCNNCNTNTNNNTCTNNATACATNTCATCGTGATCATCACTGAACACAAAAAAACTTAAAAATAAAATTAATAAAATTCTCATTTTTCCTCCATTAAATTAATCTTCGAAATCACTTCGAACTGTTTGGTGAACACCACCGTAAGCAGCAGATGAATAATGTTGTGATCTCATTACCCAATTTCCGCCCTCATTTACCCATGTTGTTGTCACACGTGTTCGATAAGGTTGATTATCTGAACCAGCAACACCTTCATAGTAAAACCTTACAAGATAAGAATCTTTAGTCAGCATCGTTGCCTCAGGATAATGTACATTATTTAATCCATCCGGATAAGTTCTTTCGTAATCCTCTACAGTGAAGACTGTACATTCTTTATGAAAACTACCGTCAGAATTAGTGCTACAAACGCCAGCATTGCTTTCCATTGCCACCATTGTTTTAAAATCTCTAGCAGTACGAGCTGCATAGTATTTTTCGACTGCTGAAAGAACATCGGCTTCTGAGCCATGATCATCTGCATATGTGTAAAACGTAAAAGTTANTAAAAGTGAAANTAAATATNTCATCTCANTTCTCCTATTCNATATCAACTACTTCTTTNTTNAATAAAGCAGTTTCAGCTAATAAATCNCTTTGGTANTCTTGAAAAAAGATAATTTTNTTATCNTTNAANTTCATNACCATTGCGTATCTATTGTTATATTCCCCATTAGCAGCCATGGCTTCTCCAACAAAAGTTGTAACAACCCATTCATCATCTGCCATTTGGTTAACTTTGTTAATTACAATTCCATTGGGCAAAACTTCAGGAATTACAGTCATAAACCAGTCTTTCTCGAAGCCCTCTCTGTCATATTTTTTACAGATGGTACAAATTCCCATGAATTCAAATTCAAGATCCTCATGAAGCAAATCAAGTGCAACTTGATAGTTTTCTGTAAGAATATTGTCCCAGAAAGTATTTACCACCTTTAGGTTTATATCTCTCTGTGACATTGAGTTATCGGCACAAGAACTGATAACTAGAGCGATAGAAAGTAATAATATTCTTTTCATATTTATTCCACAAAAACTGTATGTTTCTTACCTTTATCAACCACTCTTACTACAAGTAGTTCGGTACAGGCATCTCCTAAATCAGGAGCATCGGCTTCTCCACCATGAACCCAGTCAGTAGGCTCATACCAGTATTCGCCGGTAGTATAATTTTTCCATTCACCAGTAGATTTTGATTGAGAGACACCATCTAGGACATAGACAAGTGTTCCTGCTGCTGGGTGAAAGTGTTTAGGTGTTGTACCAGCGTTACATGTAGCTCTTTTCTCAACATAAAGTTCCATTCCTCCATCCAAATTAAAAACTTCAGATGATAAAAGGCCCTCAAATTTAGGTTGCTCATGGTCGTCAGCCGATACTATAAAAGTTAATAAAAAAATTAATTTTATAAAAAAACGCATAATAATATCCTCTATTTCATTTATAGCATAAAAAAATTATTTCCAAACAACATTGAAAAAAAAGAGGCACATAAGTGCCTCAAAAGTTCAAATTTAGACTCTATTACCAAGATAAAACACAGAGCTTACGTTGAACTGTAAGTTCTGTATTCTTACTGTAAAGACCAGTGAAAGCATCGTATTCTTTTTGAGTTTTCTCAGCATCGGTTTCGCTTTGATTAGCAATTAAATCTCGCCATTTTTTCCATGACTCTTGGCTCCCAATAACCATAGATGTTGCTCTGTAGAGCTTTTCTGTGACGTTGCCTTCAGCATCTCTTCGATATTGCATCATAGGCATAACCATGATGTCTGAACCTCTGTCTTTATAGAATTTCTGGTGCATTTTTGAAGCTTGAAGCCAACCTACTGCAGAACCGTCCTTTGTTATTTTAGCAACATAATAATTTGCTTCTTTGCCTTTACACTCAGAAAAATCTGTTGGTGCAGCAAAGCTATAGAATGATAAAGTTAGTAAAAATAAAATCCTCATATATATCTCCTGTATTTATTCTCCACATTTTTGATGACATTTTGAATACAAACATGTAAATATTAATATATGAAATTTAATCCATTTAATTACATAAGATATTTGCTTGAATTTTTAATAATTATTACTGGTGTTTTATTATCATTTTATCTCGACGACTTAAGACAACTAGGCGAAAAAGAATCTTATAAAGACACCTTAATCGAAGAATTATTAGTCACATCTCAAGAAGATTTAAAACAAATTGAAAAAATAACAGAAGACCTCAAACTAGTTCAAAATTACATTGCTGAAATTTTGGCTGACATTGAAGATGGAAAAAAAGATTTAGAAGACAGTACAGTTGCCGAAAAATATTTGTTTATTACACAAAAAATGAGTGTTTCATTTTTTCCACAGAATGGCACGTTCAATCAGTTAATATCTACAGGTTCTATTGAATTGATAGATTCTAAAAAATTCAGAAGAGTGCTCCTTAATAACTATACTCACTATTACGACAGAAATAGTGCGAATAATAGAACATTAGATGATTTGTATTTGGCTTTCGGTGCAAATATTGATCCAAAAATAACAGTTACTTCTACCGAACAAGATGACGCTTCATTTATTTATTCAGATATGGTTGTTAGTTCATATGATATAGATCAAAAATTTTATCTATCTAATACCTTCAAGGCTTATTTGCTAACAGCTCAGTCTATGGTGGGCAAAAATATAGATATGTTACAAATTTTTAGCGAAAGCTATAAAGAAATTATAGCCCTCGCTAATAACGAAATTAGTTAATTACCAACCGCAAGTTCTATCTTTATTCTGCTCATCGAGCCATTCAACCAGGGGAGCATAATAATTTAGCATAGAGGTACCACTCATCTCTCTAGACCCAATCATACTTTCTAAAGCATCCTGCCAAGGTTCGCTCTGCCCATAAGCAAGCATTGTTCTAAGCTTTTCACCTGCTAGTTCATTACCATAGATCGAACATTCATGTAATGGCCCATCAAAACCCATAGTTTTACATAAAGATTCATGAAATTGGTATTGGAGAATTCTTGCTAAGTAATATCTAGTATACGGAGTATTTCCAGGAACATGATATTTTGCACCTGGGTCAAAAGCATCTGCTGGCCTTTCATTTGGTGATTTTACACCTTGGTATTTTTCTCTTAATTCCCACCAATAGTCATTAAGCTCATCATCTGATAATTCCCCATTAAAAACGGCCATCCTCCATTTATCTAACATTAATGTCCATGGAGTAGCTACTACACTATCTAGAGCTTTTTTCATCAAAAATGCCACTTCATTTTGTTTTGCTAAATTAGCCTCAGCTTCTGTAGCAAAACCAATTTGCACAAGGTAGTTTGGCGTAATTGATAATGTCAGCAAATCTCCTACAGCTTCATGGAACCCATCATTTGCACCTCTTTGAAATACAACAGGTTGATCTTTGTATGCTTGATAGTAAAAAATATGACCTAGTTCATGATGAATAGTAGAAAAATCCTCTTCATTTTTTTCGATACACATTTTGATTCTTAGATCTTGATTAGCTGAATCAATATCCCAAGCACTCGCATGGCATACCACAGCCCTATCAACTGGTTTTACAAATAACGATCTTTGATAGAAAGTATCGGGCAATGGATCAAAACCTAGGCTTAAAAAGAAGTTTTCTGAAATATTGACCATATCAATTTCAGATAAATTTTTATCAGCAATAACTTGAGTTATATCGATTGGCTTTCCTACAGACTCTTCTTTATAAACAAGATCATAGACGTTCTGCCATGATTGAGCCCACATGTTACCTAATAAATGAGCAGGAATAGAACCCTCATTTGGCACAATATCATCGCCATAAAACTCATTTAACTCAGCCCTAACATGACATTGCAAACCCTCATAAAGTGGCTTTAAGTCTTCATAAACCCTATCAACCGTCTCAGAGAATTCCGATGCTGGCATATCGTATTGGCTGAACCACAAATCAGATAGGCCCTCAAAACCCAAATCTTGAGCACCTTGATTTCCAATGTCTACCATCCTTAAATATTTCTCTTTCATAGGTTTGCCTATTTCCCGCCATCCACTCCATGCTTTCAATAATTCATCCGCATCTCTAGAGTTATCAATGATGTTTTCAAATGCTTCTAAGTCATAGCATTCATTCTCAGAAAAGCAATGTGTCCCATTACCATACATTGCTTCTAGCTCAGTCATTATGGAAGCCATTTCTCCAGCCAGACTGTCATCTAACGGAGGTGGCATGACAAATCCATTTTTTATGATGTTAAGTGCTCTTCTGTCTGCAGGATCTAATTCAAGATTATCAAAGGTTGCAGCAGTTCTTGCTTGTTCAAGNGATTCTAAAATACCTCTTTTGCTGAAATCTGCAGCCACTTTTTGTGAATCATGCGTAATAAAATTTGACTGAATCCAGTACGCAGATGAATATACAGGACCTTCAGTAACAGCTTTTTCTTGAACTTCAGCTAAAAAGTCCTTTGCATCTTGTTCAGTCACAGAATCTGTACTATCTGTACAGCTTATAAGTATAAAAATCGGCAATAAAAATCTAAGAAAATAAGACATGGCAAAATTATAACATAGTGATTTTTGAGAATTGATTAATATGTTAGTTGGTTTATAGTGTTTATGTGAGTCTTATAAGCTTATTTACCCATATGTGTGCAATTGGTTTTGCCTTATTAGCTATCAATGAAAAAGCTCAAGAGCGAAAAAATTTGTATATCGGAATGGCTATAATGTTTTTTGGACTAACTTTTATAATTTAACTATAAACTTATAAGTATTTAGATAAAACTTAAGGATAAAAATGAAAAACTTTAGTAAAATTCTAGCTTTTTGTATACTTTCTATGTTTTTTGTATCAAACGTTGCTGCAGATGAGTGGGCTGAAGAAGATTGTTTAGAGTATGAGCAGTTGATTGGCGGATTAGCTTGGTTATCAGGTGAAACTCTTGATATGTCTGACAAAGCAAGAAAAGCAGGAAAAGAAGAGGAAGCAAAAGAACTGTTTGAAGCAAGTTTTGCACTTTCACAGATGGCATCTAATCATACAAATGTGTATGCGCAATTCTGTGACTAATTAAGTGCTGAGCCTTTTTCTACTGCCATGTAGCTGATAAACAGCCTTGGCCTTTGATTTAAAATTGGCATTGCTTCTTATTTGCCATACTAGCTCTCTGGCTTTTTTTGCAGAACTTTTAATGTCAACTATCTTTTCTTTGTATAATTCACCCAATTCTGCGTTATGAATTTTTTCTTTTTCTATATTTCTTAGATCAGGGATCTGTTCTTTTATCCATGATGCGTCAGGATCCTGATCTAAGCTTTGTTTCGTGACTGAATATATTCTTGGCAAATTTATACCAGTCACACCACTTTGCATTTGTACTTGGCAAATGTGTATACCTGGTTCATAGTCAGTAAATTTGCTTGCCAACAAAGGTGAGGTTTTTTGCCAAGGTTGCCATAGATTATATGAAGCAAAGGACATTAACATTGCCCGCATTCTAAAGTTAATCCAGCCGTATTTTTGAAGATATAACATACAAGCATCAACAAATGGAAAACCAGTATTCCCTGTAATCCATTTTTCAATTAATTCATTGTCAGTTTCTGTTCTCAAATTATCACAATCTGGGTGCATTGACTGATGTTGAAGCGATGGTTGCGTATCTAGTTTTTGTATGAAATGACAGTGCCAATGAAGTCTTTTTTTAAAAGAATATAGATCCCAACGATATTTCGAATTATTAATATTCTTTTCTAATTCCTGATAGATATTTCTAATTGAGAGTGTTCCAAATGCAATATGTGGAGAAAGTCTTGAGCAAGCAATAACTGCATCTGAAGGATTAGACATTTTTTTTGAGTAGCCTTTGCATCTTTTCTCTAAAAATGATGTGAGCAGGCCTTTTCCTGATAATGTGCCACCTTTTTGAATGTGGGCGCTGTAGTTATTGACATAGTTTTTAAATTCTGAAAATTTGGGGAGATTCATAGTCTTAAATTTTTTACTTACCAGAGGTATCTTATAGGTTTCACTTTTCATGTAATTTTGCCAATCACTAGCCCAGCAATCTCTATTTTGATTTTTTATTTGTATACCAAAATCCTTATATTCATTTACGCTTAGAGAGAAGTTTTGTTTAAGTGCTTGTAAATTCTTAGAGAAATACTCTGTTTCTGTCGTATGATTCATATGTAAATTTAGATTAGGGTGATTTTGATTTATATAGTTAGCGAAATCTCTAAGACTTCCCTCGAATACGTATAAATTCACATTAAATTTTTTAAGCTCAAGTTCGAGCTCATTGAGGCTATCAAGTGCAAATTTTAGCTGATTAACAGATCTATCATTTTGAGACCAATATGCTTTATCAAAAATAAAAACTGAGGAATAATCTTGGTTCAATGATGCGTTATATAAAGCAACATTGTCTTCTATTCGTAGATTTCGGTGAAAAATTGAAAGATCTTGCATAAAGTGAATCTAATAAATTTATATAAGTGATATTTTTTTTATCAAGATCGTAATTAGTTTTTAATAAAAAAAAGGGAGCAGAAGCTCCCTTTTAATGAGTAAATTGAATTTTTTATTCTATAGTGCTGTATACCCAATCTAGTTGGTAGGTGTCAGCGTCAGTACATGATTCAATGTGTTTATCTCTTTTCTTTATTAAGCCTGATTCTTCCATTAAAGCACTCCACTCAGGCCAATTTGCTACTCCAGCTGATCTTGCTTCTGAAGTAAACCATATATACGACATCAAGAAATCGTACGGTGCATCTTGGATGCCTCTGTACGGAGTAAAAAAGTGCACTGCATAACCTCCTACACCAGTATCTCTTGCAAGTTGCTCCATTTCGGCAAATACTGCTTTTAATTCAGCCATATCAGCTCTTGGTTTTAGGGTGCACTGTCTCCAGTCTGAAAACATGCGATCATCATAAGAATCAGCATTTATTCTAAATACACGGTGATTCATCATAGATACGAAATTCTCACAATCCCCTGCAGATTGGGCGGGTAAGTCATTTTCAGCTACCCAAGCTGGATAATCATTCATATATGCGCCCCATTCTTTGTATTGCATTTCACCATTAGGCCAATTCCCCCACATGACATAATCATATTCAGAATCGTTATCCCAAATAGGTTGTAGATTTAAACGATTATATTCAAGTCCATTTTCTTTAAGAAACTGCTCATATGTTACTTGTTCTGCAAGAACATCTTGATAAGTTTTGCCTTCATTAAAATTGCAAAACATAAATTCAGATCTGTAGATAGTTTGCTCAGAAGTCTGTGCTTGAATATTATCTATAAAAATAAAAAGTGTTAGTAAACTTAGTAATCTTTTCATTATAGTCCTCCAACTATTACCGTACCAAAAAAATATATATTTGTTGTTAATTTTTGTTTATTTCTTATATTTAATTTATGTGTGGTAGATTTAGCTTAGCCGGCGATCCTTTTGAATTAGGATTCAAAGATAATTTTAATATTATACCCTCAACAACTATACCGGTAAAAACAATCGATTGCGATGGCCAGCTGATGAAATGGTCTTATTCACCATCATGGAAACCAGATATGAACCTCATTAATTGTAGATCAGAAACTATTGCTGAAAAGCCCTCTTTCAAGGGTGCTAAGAGATGTATTATTCCATTTTCTGGGTGGTATGAATGGCAAAAACAAGAAGATGCTAAGGTTCCTTATTACCATTATTCCAATGCAAAATATTTTGCAGGAATTTTTAATGATTCTGGTTGTTGCATATTAACAAGAGAATCAGCTGATACTCTTAGCCATATTCATCATAGACAACCTGTTCTATTACACGAGTATGAAATTGGAGAGTACTTTATGGGACAAAATATTTATGACTCGACAGCGAATTTTGATGTTAATTTCTACGAAGTATCGAAACAGGTGAATAACCCAAAAAATAATTTTCCAAGCTTAACGGAAGAAATCTGTTAAGCTGTTATTAATATGAAAGATGACAAAAAATCTAACCTGCAAACAACAATAAATATTGCTCTTGGGGTATTGATAATTGCGCTATTTGCCCAAATGTATGCACTCAAAACAGAAGTAAGAGTAATTTATTCGCAACATATGACGGAAAATCATCAAGAGTAGAAGCTTTAAAAAATCTAATTAGAGCATACTTAATATTTACATTAAATTTATAAGGAGTTTTATATGTACAGACTACTAGTGTTATTGGTACCGATGTTTCTTCATGCCGAAGATATTCAAGATCAAAAAATATCTGATATAAGCGTTGAGGATTTAACAAATATTGTCAGAATGGTTGTTCAGGAAACACTTGCATATTGTATGGTTACTGGTGAGATGCAAGGCCGAGCAAGACTTAATCTTGATGTTGAAGGTGAAGTCATAGCAAGACTAGAGTGTGATTTCAATGAAACAGCTATTATCGAAGAGATAGTAGAAGAGTAAAAAATTTTACTAAGAGAATTAATTAGTATTAAAGCTTACTCCAATTCTGAAATTCCAAAAGTTATCATTGCCACCTGTAGGTGAAGGTCTAACAACGTCTAAGGGAGTATATGATGTACCTAAATTCAAGACCCATTTCTCTGATAAAGAATAATTTACCCCAGCAGTAAATGTACTTAGGGTGCCCTTTGTTTCAACAAATGCTATTTCACGTGTGAGCTCCAATTGAGCATCAACACGAACTGAAGAATCTATTTTAGTTGAAGTTAAAGAAAACCAAGGTTCAAATTTATCGTTTCTTATATTTGGTTTCATAATTAGCTCAAACCCATGATGACCTAAATCAATTTTGTCTTTCGATGTTTCAATACAACCTGATGGATTTCCAGGCGTATATAGGGGTTGATTAACTACTTCAGCACTACATGTAACATCTGCAACTGCATAACCTGAAAGATTAAAAATGCGCAGTCCAAGGTTCAAGTTATCATTTTCAAAAAATTCCTTAGATAGAGCGAAACCATATAAATCTTTTGGTTTTGCTCCCTTAATTTCAACTGAAGGTGTAAGAGAGAATTCAAATACAGTATCCCAGTAAAAACCCATTTTAAGTTTACCTCGTCCAAAAATAGGTGATTTGTTTAGATCTTCATACTTCAATCCACCAAAGCCTATTTTTTGTTGTTCAGAGTTCAGTTTTGGAATAGTGCTAAATTCAGCTGAAATAACAACTTCACCAAATTCTAACGGTTCAATGTAACTGTCTGAAAGATTGAGTGAGGCTGCAGACATGTATGCCATACCCCACCCTTCCGGACTATCAAGCTCGACTTCTTCTGTTTGGACTTGTAATGCTACAAATAAGGATATTAAAAAAGAGAAAAATAAATTTTTCATAATATCCCTGAACAAATTAGTCAGTTATCGATATTACACCCGATCCAGCCATACCGGCATGAATGGTACAGTAATAGTACATAACAGAAGCACTTAAATTTTCAGGCACAGTCCAAGTTATAGTACCTTCATCAACATAAGTAACTCCATCATTAAAAGCAGTACCACCACCAAATGTGCCATCTGGAGTGGTACTAAATCTAAATGGATGTGCATTACCGAAATCAGACACATCAAAAGTGTATGTTACTCCTCTCTTGAGTGTTATGGATGCATGTTTTACACCATCAATAAAATAGTCCAATTGTGTTGCTGTAACTACATAAGTTGTATTTGCAGATTCAAAAGTTTGATCAGCATTTACACTTCCTTTTGTCTTAGCAACTGGACCCACCCATGAAAAATCTGAACTTTCTGTTCCTGAACCAGTTTTTTGGAGCGATTCATCAGCAGATGTACTATTGCTTTGTGATACCCCAATATCTGTAGAAGTAAATTCAGAGCATGGCCCACTTCCAGGAGACATAGTTCCCTCGTAACTAATAAACTCTACACATGTATTGCTTGGATCAATGAGACCAATACCATCAGCTTCTCCATTTTGAATTTGGGCAAAATCAAAGGCTGCAAAACCATATCCACCAGATTCGTCTTCTAGCACTCCTGATAGATTTTTGCTTCCATATAATTCATCATTATTGCCATTGTATAATTCAATTTTCCAACCAGATAAGTCAGTACCAGCTGGCCCAGCAATTTCAATGTATTCATCAGCATCAACACCGACCATGTCGTAGTTAAGTTCATTGATGAAAACTGTTCCTGCTTCTGGTCCATCACCTGGTGCTGGTGTAGGAGCTGGAGCAGAGTCATCGTTTGGAGGCAGAACTGGTAAAGTTGAATCATCACAATTACTTTCTTCATTCTTTATAAAGTCGTATTCGTCTTGATCAAAGTACAAATCGTTTAAATGCTTAACTTCTACCCATTTTTTGAGATAAGTACAATGGAATTCTGTATTTGAAGGCATCCATTCAGTTGGATCTGAACTGCCCTTAGCTCCATTTGAGCTTCCACCTACAGCAAGAAATTGATGTGTTGTTTCAGGTAGTGTGCCTGCATTTTTATTACCAGTGTTTGCATAAGTTCTTTTTTCTTCTGCAGAATCCCAATTTCCTGCACCACTTATGTGACTTTCATATAGTGCTACTACGTGATCAATTTGCACTTGTGATGCTGAATAATATGTTGAATTATCGAATGGATCATTCCATTTTCCAGATATAACAGTACATCCACTAGATGAATATACTAATGGATTACTAGTATCATCATCTATGTGTTGTGCAATTAAAACTTCGTGTCTATTTGAGATGCAATCTCCGTCTGTATCATCCCATGTAGGATAATCAGCATCTCTATCATAAAATGGAGTAGCCACAGAGCCTACTAGAACTGCCTTATTAAATAAAAATGTTTCCGGAGCTGGTGTTGGCTCTGGTGTTGGAACAGGATCATCAAAAACTTGCTCGTTATTGATAAAACCTCCCGAGGCAGTTACAGGCCCTACCCAGGTAAAATCATTTGCATAAAAGCCTTGTCCTGTTCGTTGTAATGAATCGTTTTCAGAACTGTTTTGTTCAAACACTCCAATGTCTACACCCTCTTGTCCATCACAGGCACTACCGCCTCCGGCTCCAGTTCCAGCGTTTGCAGTTAAATCACCTTCATAAGAGAAGAATTCTGCACATTCATTGTCTGGATTAACAAGACCAATACCGTCATTAGGCCCATTTTGCAAACCAGTTTCAATGGAATTAAGCGGTATATCAAAATGTTNACGGCTCCATAACCTGTATTTCCCTCATCTTGAATTGTTCCACTTAAATTTATGGTTCCATAATGTCCTGAGTCTCCACCACTATAGAGAACAAGTTTATAGCCTTGCAAATTAGTACCAGCAACTCCGGCAACCTC
>FUFK010048113.1_pt1 | contig 14840 bp, 14 predicted proteins | sample 1021851 | NCBI WGS metagenome assembly FUFK01 (sample SAMEA51879418, study PRJEB19060) | metagenome | reverse complement strand
CTTTTTATCTTTTTTATTTTCTAGAATTTCAATCTTCACCTCAACGTTGTTTAAGTAAGGTGATCCTATGTAGTCTTTATTATCCGCATTGCATGCAATGACCTCTTTTAGGCTGAGAGTTTTACCTTTATCATGCCCAAGGTAGTCTAGCTTTATAATATCACCAGTCTGAACCTTGTATTGTTTACCACCGTTTTTGAGTACAACAAACATAATTACCTTAAAAAAAATAATACTAATATATACCTGTTAACACCAGTGTAAACAAGAGAAAAATTATTTTTATTTATAAAAATATTAAGGTATAAGTTAATTATGAGAAATTTACATATACCATCAAGATCACCTATTTATAGTAAAAATGCTATGGTAGCAACTTCACATCCTCAAGCTACTATGAAAGCCTTGGAAATAATTAAAAAAGGCGGNAATGCTATTGATGCTGCTGTAACAGCTGCATCAGTGCTAGCTGTAGTGGAAGCTCATTCTACAGGAATTGGAGGAGACTGTTTTTGTATTTTTTATAGTAATAAAGATAAAAAAGTAGTTGCATTAAATGGATCGGGAAATCTACCAAGTAAAGTTAATTATGATAATATAATTAAAACAGAAGACAATCTTATAGACCCTTATTCTCATAGTGCAATTACCGTACCTGGAGCAGTCGCAGCGTGGTGTAAATTAGTTAAAGATTATGGGAATTTAGAGTTAGCAGATATTTTAAGTCCGGCAATAAAATTGGCAAAAGAAGGTTATGTGGTGGCTGATGTNATAGCTGATATGTGGAAGAGAGAAGAGNATAAATTAAAAGTTGATAAAGATGCTAAANGNATATTTTTGAAAAATGAGAAAGCNTATAAAATTGGAGAAATTCATAAACAGGAACAACTTTCTGAAACTTTAGAGTATATAGCAAAAAATGGTAGGGATGGCTTTTATGATGGATATGTTGCCAAAGATATAATAACTAAAATTAACAAGTTAGGAGGGCAGTTATCACTTGAGGATTTAGCAAACTTTCAAGCTGAATATGTAGATCCTATTAAAATAGATTATAATGGATATCAAGTATANGAATGCCCTCCAAATGGTCAGGGTATTGTAGCCTTAATGATGTTAAATATCTTATCTAATATAGATATCAATAAATACGAACCTAATGATTATAGAAGAATACATATTGAAGCTGAAGCTACTAAGTTGGCTTTTCTTCATAGAAACAAATATTTAGGCGATCCTAACTTTACTGAAATACCTGTTCAAAAAATGTTGTCTAAAGATTATGGAATGCATTTAAGTAATAAGATTAAAGAAGATTCTGTATTAGAGAATTTAGATATAAAAAAATTAGAAAATAATAAAGATACTGTATATATTAGTGTTGTAGATAATGAGGGTAATTTTGTTTCTTTTATTAACTCAATTTTTCATCCTTTTGGAAGTGGAATAGTAACAGAAAATACGGGAATATTGCTACATAATAGAGGAGCTTCTTTTAACTTGGATCAAAATCATCCAAACTTTTATATGCCCTTAAAAAAACCAATGCATACTATTATTCCTGCACTATTAATGAAAAATAATAGACCAATTATGCCTTTTGGGGTTATGGGAGCACACTATCAACCAGTTGGGCAAGTTCATTTTTTAACCAATGTATTAGATTATGGTATGGATGTACAAATGGCTTTAGATCATTCACGATCTTTCCATTTTGATAATAATCTAGCACTTGAGAAAACTATTTCTTTAGAAAATTTTGATAAGTTAGAAAAATTAGGACATAAAGTTACTTACTGTGACCTTCCTCATGGNGGAGGNCAAGCTATTTTCCTTAGAGACAATGGTGTATTAGTTGGAGGCTCAGACCCAAGAAAAGATGGATTAGCTTTGGGGTTTTAACAGCACTTAATCAACATAACAATTATTTTCAACAGCGAAATATTTTGATAATGCAAATATGGTATTGATTGTAGGTATATTTGTATTAGTTAAATTTCCTAATTCCACAAGTGATTTAATCAGAGCATTTAATTCTAAAGGTTTTTTTTCCTCAAAATCTTGTAAGGTAGAGGTTTTATGATCACCAACCAGTCTTGCTCCTTCAATTCTTTTTTCTATATCTAACTTCATTGGAATATTTAATTTTTGAGCTATATCATTAGCCTCAGTCATCATATTAAATATTATATTTTTAGTTTCTTGGGTTTCACACATTTTCTTTAAGGTTGCTTTAGTAATTATAGATAAAGGATTAAAAGAGCTATTGCCAATTAATTTTAACCAAATATCACTTCTTATATTTTTACTAATAGGTGCTTTTATTCCAGCAGACATGAAAAGTTTTGATAATCCTTCAACTCTTGTAGTTTTTAAATTATCTGGTTCACCAAGAATTAACCTTTTGCCTTCAACATGTTCAATGATACCTGGACTTTTTATAAATGCTGCTGGATATACTACACATCCTATCACCCTAGAGGGTTTAAAAAATTTCCACTGAAATTCATTAGGGTCTACTGATCGTAATTGATAATTATCGTAATTTCCTCCAAACTTATAGAAGAACCACCAAGGGACTCCATTTAAGGTAGGTAATATTACAGATGTCTCATGTAATAGTTGACTAACATGTTTGGCTGTATTATTAGCGGAATGGGCTTTTAAGCCATTAATTACTAAATCAAATTTTCCTATATCTGAAATATCCTGATACACATCAAACTTTTGACAAATATCTAAATTATATTCTTTGCTTTTGAATACTAGTCCATTTTTTTTAATTTCATTGTAGTGTTCTCCTCTGGCTATAAGGGTCACATCTATATTATTATACTTTAGCAATGAGCCTATCATACCACCTATTGCTCCAGCACCAAATATACAAATCCTCATTATTCTATTCCCAGTTTTTTAGCTAAACCTATTCTTTGTATTTTACCAGTAGCACCTACTGGAATTTCATCAACAATGTATATGTTTTTAGGAATTTTAAAACGTGCTAATTTATTTTGTGCAAAGTCTTTTAATTCATTAGGTTTACAATTTTTTTTATTTTTAAGCACAACTGCTAAAGAAATATCTTCTCCTAATTTAGGATGTTTAACAGAAAAAGATATAGCTTTTGAAACTTTAGAATGCTTCATAAAGACTTCATCTACTTCTTTGGGGCTAATCTTTTCACCACCTCTATTGATAATTTCTTTTATTCTACCAGATATGTAAAGATAACCATCTTTATCGAAATAGCCTAAGTCTCCTGTTCTAAACCAGCCATTAAAGAAACTTTCTTTATTTGCTTTTGAATTAGCTAAATATCCATTTAGAACATTTTTCCCTTTAATTAATACTTCTCCCTCTTTTTTATAGCTAAGGAATTTGTTGCTTTGATCCATTATTTTGACTTGCAGTCCAATAGGTTTTCCCACGCTATTAATTTTTCTTTTTTTAGGGGGTAAAAGATTTGAGGTCATCTGATGGGCTGCCTCAGTCATGCCATAACTCTCTATTACAGGAACTTTAAAAGTACTTTCTAGGCTTTTAAATACATTAGAAGGTAACGATGCAGATGAGGACCTAATAAATCGTAGCTTACTATTTTTAATTATCTTTTTATTATTTTTTGACCTATCCAAGATTGATTGCAACATGGTTGGTACAGCTGTAAACCAGGTGGGTTTATACTTTTCTAAAAAACTATAAAAAGTAAGCACATTAAATTTAGGTAAGGCTACTACACTTCCTCCTGAATAAAGTGGAGCTAATATAGATGCTATAATTCCGTGAATGTGAAATGAAGGCATTAAAATAATATTTTTATCTGTTTTTTTTAAGTTCAGTGCATTAGAAATATTTAGNGAACTATTGATAATATTTTGATGGGTAAGAGCAACCATTTTTGGTCTGGATGTAGTGCCAGATGTGTGCAAAATTAAAGCTGTATCATTTAAATTTGCTACCATGTTTTTGATTTTACTATTTTTCAAACTTTTTTTATCAACTTTAAAGAGAAAATCTTCTAGCCTAATTATTTTTACTTTATTTTTATAAGATATTTTTATAGAAGGATGGTTGCTTGGCAAATTTGTAATTAATGCTTTAGGTTTCAAGTCTTTAAAATAAAAATCAAACTCTGAAGCAGTATAATTAGGATTTAGTGGTGCNGCCACTGTAGAATTAATACAGCTTAAGAAACTTGTTATAAACTCNGGNCCATTTTCNAAGACTATGGCAATTGTATCTTTTTTTTTAATAGCTAATTTTTTTAATATAATTGTATTATATTCTATAATTTGTAATAAACTATTCGAATTAATATTATTGTTTTCATAAATAATATTTAAACTTTTTTTGTTTTTTAATTTAGATACTAAATTCATACTTTACAGTTAATAAATTTTAAAATTTATAGTATAATAATATTATGAAATTATCTAGGAAAGAAAAAAGNGCTTATTGGATGCCTTATACTGATAATAGATGGTTTAAGTCTAATCCTAAGTTGCTTGAGAGCGCTAAAGGTATGTATTATAAGACTTCAGATGGTAAAAAAATTCTTGATGGAGTCGCAGGACTTTGGTGTGTAAATGCTGGGCATTGCAGAAGTAGAATAGTAAATGCAGTAAAAGCACAAGTAGAAAAGATGGATTACGGATTATCATTTCAAATGGGACATAAACTAGCATTTGAGTTTGCTGAAAAGCTAGTAAATATTTTACCTAATGAAATTAACCATACTTTTTTTTCTAATTCTGGCTCTGAGGCAGTAGACTCTGCTCTCAAGGTTGCATTAGCATATTTTAAAGCTAAAGGACAACATTCAAAAACAAAATTTATTGGTAGATCAAGAGGATATCATGGGTCAGGCTTCGGGGGGACTTCAGTGGGAGGAATCATCGCTAACAGATCACAATTTGGTAACTTACTTAATGGTGTTATACATCTTCCTCATACACATATGCCTGAAAAGAATTCTTTTTCTTGGGGGCAACCTAAATATGGGATAGAAAAAGCTGAGGCTTTAAATGAGATTATAGATTTTCATGGCAAGGATACTATTGCAGCAGTAATAGTAGAACCTATTGCAGGATCTACCGGTGTTCTAGTACCACCTTTGGGATATTTAGAAAAATTAAGAGAAATTTGCAGTAAGAATGATATTTTATTAATTTTTGATGAGGTCATAACCGGCTTTGGACGAGTTGGAGATAGCTTTGCTAGNAAAAGGTTTAGAGTTACCCCAGATATAATGACATTAGCAAAAGGTATTACGAATGCTACAATTCCAATGGGTGCAATTGGAGTTAAATCTGAAATTTATGATACAATTTATAAAAAAAATAAAGATAAAATTGAGCTATTTCATGGCTATACTTATTCAGGACATCCTATCGCATGTGCTGCTGGTATTGCAACTTTAGAAGTTTATGAAGAAGAAAAACTTTTTGAAAGATCAAAATCGCTAGAAAAATATTTTGGTAAAGCTGCACACTCTTTATCAAAACTTAATGTGGTTAAGGATGTTAGAAACTTCGGTTTAGTTGCAGGTATTGAGCTTGCAGAAAGACAGAAAGACCCTAAAACTTTAGGAAGAGATGTTTATGAAGAGTGTTTTAACAACGGGCTAATGGTTAGATTTACTGGTAATACGATAGCTATATCTCCCCCATTAATTATAACAAAAAAACAAATTGATAAAGTATTTAGTACTTTAACACATGCTATTAAAAAAGTTTTTTAAAAAATAATTAATTTTTTTTGCTTACTACGAATACGGCATGAGAGGCAAATATATTTAAAGAAAATAAGTTAAATGGAAAAGAAAGTACTTTTTTTTTATTGATTCCAAACTTCTCATTAATTTGCAAATTTAATTCAAGTATTAAATTATTAAAGTCTCTAATAGTGCAAAGGTGTATATTTTGAGTGTCATACCAAGCTAGCTTTAAATCATTTGTTACAGGCATCGTGCCTTTGAAAAGAATCTGTGCTCTGCACAACCAATGTCCAAAATTAGGAAAAGATATAATAGCACTTTTCCCAATTCTTAATATTTCATTTAAAAGCCATTTTGGTCTTTCGACAGTTTGTAATGTTTGACTTAATATTACATAATCAAATGATTTTTTTGGATAGTTTATGATTTCTTTGTTCGCATCTCCTTCAATTACTGATAGTCCCTTTTTAAGACATGTTTCAACTTTATCATGTTTAATTTCTATGCCTTGTCCTGACACATTTTTTTCTTTTTCTAATAAATGCAAAAGTTGGCCATCAGCACAACCAATGTCTAAAATTCTAGAATTATTTTTCACTATTTTTGATATAATATAGTGATCAGCTCTTACGTTTTTCATTACTTAAATTTTGCTCCTATTAAAAAACCTCTTAAAATNTTATAGAGCCTAGGTATCTGCAGTAAGAAACTGTCATGTCCTCTATCAGATTCTATTTCGACAAAACTAACATTACAAGCATTTGCATTAAGAGCATTTACTAATCTTTTACTTTCTGAAGTTGGAAACAACCAATCACTATTAAAAGAAATAATTAACCACTTGCATGTATTGCTCTTAAAAACTTTTTCTAGGTTGCCATTAAATTTTTCGGACAAATCAAAGCGATCCATTGATCTTGTAAGGTGTAAGTATGAGTTGGCATCAAATCTACTTACAAAGGAAGATCCTTGATATTGTAAATAATTTTCAACTTCAAAACTTCCTTCAAAAATTTTAGATAAAGGATTTAGATTTTTTTTATTTCTTCCAAACTTTTTTGATAATGATTTTTCTGACATATACGTAATATGTGCAACCATTCTAGCTGCCGCTAAACCTTTTTCAGGTGAAGTATTGTTTTTTATGTAATCGCCATTTAACCAATTAGTATCATTTTTGATTGCTTGTCTNCCGACTTCATGAAAAGCAATATTTTGAGCAGTATGTCTGTAAGATGTTGCAATAGGTATAGCTAGTTTGACTCTTTCTGAATATTTTGTTGCCCATTCTAATACCTGCATACCACCCATAGAGCCTCCGACAACACATAATAATTTTTCTATACCAAGGTGATCAATTAGTTTTTTTTGCAAATTAACCATATCTTGTATACCTATTTCAGGAAAGNCATTACCAAAATAATTATTAGTATCTGGGTTTATGCTTTTTGGTCCTGTAGAGCCCATGCACCCTCCTAAGACATTAGTGCAAATTATAAAGTAAGAGTTAGTATCAAAAACTTTATCTTTACCAATCATATCATTCCACCATCCCAACTTTAAAGTAACGGGGTGCGTTCCAGCAGCGTATTGGTCACCTGTAAGTGCGTGACAAATTAATATAGCGTTGGATTTATTATGATTTAGCTCTCCATATGTTTGATATGCAATAGTTGGTTTGTTTAATACTGATCCATTTTCTAACTTTAAACTTGTATCAAAAACTAAGTTAGGGGTATGTTCAAAATTATAAATATTGTTAGAATTTGTTTTATTAGTAACCATTATGATTGTATATTTATATTAGTATATTCAAAAAGTTAAGTTTTTTATAATACTTTTGTNAATAAAATTTAGATAAATATTTATGAGCCAGATAGANAAATTAAGAAAACAAATTGATAAAATAGATTTTCAGATTTTGGATTTACTAAAAAAAAGATCAAAAATAGCTNAAAATATAGGTAAAGAAAAAAAATCAAATAATTTATTTAGACCTGAACGGCAGGCAAGTATTTTAAGAAATATTTTAAAAAAAAATGGTAATAATTTAAATCCTTCATATATCTTATCTTTCTGGAGAAGTATTTTTTTATCTCAAATTGATGTACAGGGAGGTATAAAGTTATTATTATCAAACAATATTGCTAATTCATATATAAAAACAATATATGATTACTTCAGCCATGATATTGAAATAATAACTATGAATAATACTTCTAAGGCATTAGAAAAAGTTTATAACGGAAAAAATATACTAACTATACTTCCATATCCTAGCTATAATAAAGGTGCTCAATGGTGGACTAATAAAAGGCTTGAAAAGTTATATGGTATCGCAGCTCTTCCTTTTTTTTTAAGGAAAAAAAAATCACCAAGCTTAATAATTGTTTCAAAGTATAAGCCTATAATAGAAAAAGATTCATATTTTTTATANATATCTAAATATCTNATAAAAGATAAAAATANGNTTTTAATATCTAAAAGTGGTAAACATTATTTATATAGAAGTAATAATATGATAAATAGTAATGACTTAAAATTATTTGGAATACTTCCTAAACATTATGAAGATTAATCAAAAAATTAAAAAAGTTGCTTTTATAGGAATGGGTTTAATTAATTCATCTTTAGCAAGAGATCTTAAAATTAAAAAATTTTATTTATCGTCATCNGCTTATTCAAGNAGACTAAGTACTATAAATAAGATNAAAAAATTAAAATTAGTAGATTTTGCTAGTAGTAACATTGAAAAAACTATAAAAGAAGCAGATATAATCATCGTAGGTATACCTGTGGCTGCCTACCAAGAGGTATTTAAAAAAATATGTAATAATATTAAACCAGGAGCTATTATTACAGATGTAGGATCTGTAAAAAAAGAAGTAATTAATTCAGTAAAAAAATATATACCAAAAAATATTGATTTTGTGCCTGGGCATCCTATTGCAGGAACAGAAAACTCTGGTCCAGAGTCTGGTTTTGCAGGCTTATTTAAAAATGGATGGTGTATATTAACACCTAATAAAAATACTAGTAAAAATTCAGTTAAAATTATTAAATACATGTGGCAACTTGTAGGAATGAAGGTAGATATCATGGATTCTAATTATCATGATGAAGTTTTAGCTATCACGTCTCATATTCCTCATATCATAGCTTATTCTATAGTTGGGACTATAGCTAATCTGCAGACTACAATTAAAAAAGAGGTGATAAAATACGCAGCTAGTGGATTTAGAGATTTTACTAGAATAGCTGCTTCAGACCCTATAATGTGGCGAGATATAATATTATATAATAGACAATCAATTCTTAAAATGCTTAATCTTTTTAAGAAGGATTTATCAAAGTTAGAGCATGCAATAGAAAATCATGATGATAAGTTTCTTCTAAATTTATTTACGCAAACTAGAAAAATTAGAAAAGATATTATTAAATAGCCTAGATTAACTTTTCTAGAATACTTGTGGTNCTATTACCTTTAATGTAATTTATGATGTGAACCTGNCCTTGCCACTTTTTTATTTCATTATAACCTACAACATTTTTTTTCTTATAGTCTCCTCCCTTAGTAATAATATCAGGCTTAAGTGAAGTAATTAATTGTATAGGAGTAAGTTGATTAAAAATAATAACGTGATCACATGAGCTAAGTGCTGAAAGAATTTCTGCTCTATCCTCTTGGTTATTGATGGGTCTGTTTTTTCCTTTTATTTTTTTGACTGAAGAGTCACTGTTAATAGCAACTATTAATTTGTCGCACAGTTTTTTTGATTCTTCTAAATAATTAATATGCCCTTTATGTAAAATATCAAAACAACCATTAGTAAATCCAACTTTATATTTTTTCCTTTTATAATCAGCCACTATTTTTTTTAACTCTAATAAAGAACATTTTTTATTTATAAATAATTGTTCTTCTTTAAAAAGTTCATTTAAACTAATAGTACTTGTTCCTAATTTACCCACTACTAATCCAGCAGCACGATTAGCTAAATCTAATGAGTTTTTTATAGATATTTTATTTGATATACAAACAGATAGAACTGCTAGCACAGTATCACCAGCACCTGAAACATCGAATACTTCAATTTTTTTTGTAGGTTGGTGTACCGTCTCTTTTTTTTCTATATAGCTGAGACCCTCACTGCCTCTAGTTATAAGAACTTTTTTTATAGTATATTTGTCCATAATATTTTTAGCACAAATTTCAATTTCTCTATTATTATTACAAGGTAGGTTGGTTACAAGACTTGCTTCTAATTGATTAGGAGTAATTAAAGAAGCATTTTTGTATATATTAAAATCTTTATTTTTAGGATCAACTATTATTGGAATATTGTACTTATTAGATAGTTTAATTAATTCCTGTGTTAATTTTTGATTAAATATACCTTTATTATAATCTGATAATATAACTACATTATGTTTCAAAATTTCTTTTTTAAACCTTTTTAAAATAAACTTATGTGCTNAATCTGATAGTTTTTCTTTTTTTTCTTCGTCTATTCTTATTAATTGCTGNCCTTTCACGGAGTATCTAGTTTTTACTGTAGTAGGTTTATTTTTTTCCTTAAATAAATAAAAATCTTTACTTTTTTTNTTTAATATTTTTTGTATTTGCTTGCCAAAGCTATCTTCTCCAATTATTGAAATTAAAGTAGCATTTACTCCTAAAGATATTAAATTATTATATACATTTCCGGCTCCACCAAGCACNTGTTTAGAGCTTTGAGATAAAAAAACTGGAACTGGTGCTTCTGGAGAAATTCTATTTACATCACCAATAACATACCTGTCTAACATAATATCACCTATGATCAAGGCTCTAGTGTTAGAACAGTAGTTCGAAAAATCTTTAAAGTTCATTTATTCTTCATTGCCTTTTTTTTTGCCACAGCAATGGCTTCAGTAAGTTCAGATTGCTTGCAAAGAGCAAGTANAACAGGGTCTCTTGGAGATATGTTTTGCATATTCCAATGCTCTCTGTTTTTAATTGATTTGATTGTATTTTTTGTAGTTCCAATTAGTTTAATAATCTGCGCGTCGGTTAAATCTGGATAATATTTAATAAACCATGCTATAGCATCTGGTATTAATTGTCTTCTTGAAGCAGGAGTAAAACTTTTTTTCTTTTTATTTATTTCAGAACTTAATGGAATTATATCTTCGAGTTTATTTAAAAATTGAGTACTATCACCTTCACACCTTTTTATTTCTGCTAGTGTAAGTTCTCCTGATGTTACAGGGTTCTTACCTTGAATACCTACAGCTACTTCACCGTCTGCAATACCTTGAACTTCAAGTATATGTAAGTTGCAAAATTTTGATATCTGTTCAAATGTAAGTGCTGTATTATCAATTAACCATACTGCAGTAGATTTTGGCATTAAGGGATTATTCATTTTTTCTCCTTTTTATTTAGTTTTAAGAACTATTTTTCCTAAATGTTTACTACTCTCCATCAATTTATGCGCTTTAAAAGCATCTTTTAAATTAAAAATTTTGTAGATATTAGGTTTTATAGTTTTTTTAGTGAAAGCTGTCCAGTAACTTTTGTGTAAATTTTTTGCAATTTTAGCCTTTTCTTGGTCAGTTCTAGGTCTGAGAGTTGATCCTGTTAATATTAATCTCTTAGTCATTATTGCAGTAAAATCTGCTTTAGTAATACTACCAGATAAAAAAGCAATCATTATTAATTTACCTTTGTCTTTTAATAGCAAAATATTTTTTTCAAAATACTTTTGACCAACCATATCTAAAATGATATCAACACCTTTATTTTTTGTATATTTTGTTATTACTTCTAAAAAATTGCTTTTATTATAATCAATAGCAAGGTCTGCTCCTAGTTTCTTGCAGTAAAGTTGTTTTTTTTTATTACCTACTGTAGTAATAACTTTACAACCGTGAACTTTGCAAAGCTGGATAGCTGCAGTGCCAATACCACTTGATCCCCCATGTATTAAAATAGTATCACTTTTTTTAATTTGTCCCCTTTCAAAAAGATTATACCAAACAGTAAAAAAATTTTCTGGTATAGCGGCAGCTTCATTAAAATTCATTCCTTTGGGTATTGGTAATACATGTTTATAAAAAACTTTACAATATTCTGCATAGCCACCTCCGTGAACAAGAGCGCAAACTTTTTGATTAATCTTTAAATTTTTTACTTTTTTACCAATCTTTTTTATTTTTCCTGATACTTCTAAACCCAATATTTTACTTGCTCCTTTAGGAGGAGCATATAATCCTTTTCTTTGTAATATGTCAGGTCTATTTACACCACTTGCATAAACTTCTATTAATACTTCATAATCATTAATCTTAGGTATTTCTGCTTTTTGAATAATTAAATTTTCAGCTGCACCATATTTTTTTAATTTAATATAATTCATAAAGTTTTTAGTTTTCATAAATAACTCTTAATAATTACTAATTTTTAATTATAATACTATTATTATGGATGAAATAGAAATTATATCTTCTGAAGAAAACAAGACAAAAGTACAAAATCTTTCTATTGAAGAATTACAAAATTATAAAAGAGAATTAAAGGAAATGATTAAATTTTTGGAAAATGAGATTATTAAAAGACAAGATGAAAAAATCAAAGCAGAGAAGTTTTTTCAAAGGTAAGCTTTATGAAAAAAAATAATAAATATAAAAAATTTAATTTAAGTACTTTAAGTATTCATGCAGGCCAAAAAAAAGATAAGAACTACAATTCTAGAGCAGTTCCCATATATCAAACAACCTCTCATTTATTTGAGAATCATGATGAAGCAGCTTCTATATTTAACTTGGATATTGATGGACACATATATAGCAGAATTTCTAATCCAACTGTAAGTGTTTTGGAGGAAAGAATAGCTGCATTAGAAAAAGGTATTGGAGCAATATGCGTTTCAAGTGGACAGGCTGCACTTCATTTAGCATTAGCTACTTTACTGAATAAAGGTGATCATATAATTAGCTCAGATAGAATTTACGGAGGAAGTAGAAATCTTTTAGGACTTACATTAAAAAGATTTGGAATAAATACAAGTTTTGTAGATCTAAGAAATTTATCACTAGTTAAAAAGAATATAAAAAACAATACTAAAATAATATTTGGAGAGACAATTGGAAATCCTGGTTTAGAGGTTCTTAATATGGAAGAGGTTTCTAAAATATGTAAAAAAAATAATATTCTTTTTATGGTAGATAATACAATAGCTACTCCTGTTTTATTTAATCCTATTGATTATGGTGCAGATATTGTATTACATTCAGTAACCAAATTTATGGGAGGCCATGGAGTTGCATTAGGAGGCGCTATAGTAGACTCTGGTAATTTTGATTGGGCTGCAACCAAAAAGTTTAAAAACATTACAGAATCATATTCAGGATATGATAATATAAATTATTTAGAAGAATTTGGTCCAGCTGCTTTTTTAATGAGAGCTCGGTCTGAAGGGCTTAGGGATTTTGGAGCTGCATTATCAGCTCAAAATGCATTTTATTTGTTAATGGGATTAGAAACCCTAGAGCCTAGAATGATGAAACATGTTTCTAATTGTGAATACATAGCAGCATATTTATCTGGTAGAGAAGATGTAAATTGGGTTTCATATCCTGGCTTAAAATCTCATAAAGATTTTCAATTAGCATCTAAACTAATGCCCAAAGGAGCAGGGGCTATATTATCTTTTGGGATAAAAGGCGGTAAGAAAAATGCAATTAAATTTATAAATAATCTAAAACTATTCTCACATCTTGCCAATATAGGTGATGCTAAATCATTAGTTATACATCCAGCTAGTACTACACATGCACAACTAAGTAAAAAAGATTTACAGAAGTCAGGTATTACAGATGATTTAATTAGACTTTCAATAGGCATAGAGGATTTAGATGATTTAATTGAAGATATAAATCATGCTTTAGAAAAGGCTAAAAAGTGAATAACTCTCAATTACAAGTATATTTTAAAAAANATACAAGCAAGTCCCCGCTAATAATTTTTATACACGGAGCGGCCTGTGACCATACCCTTTGGCTTTACCAAACAAGATATTTTTTTAATAAAAACTTTTCTGTAATTTCAATGGACCTACCAGGACATGGAAAAAATTTATCTAAACCATTAAACTCTATTAAGGAATTAAGTAATTTAATAAAAAAACTAATAAAAAGGTTACCTAATAAAGAAATTTATTTAGTTGGACATAGTATGGGAAGTCTAATTTGTCTTGAAACTTCTTTGGCAAATTTTAAAGAAATTAAAAAGATTTTTTTAATAGGCACTTCCTACCCTATGCAAGTAAATAAAAGCCTATTGCTTAAAAGTAAGACAGATCAAGATTTAGCAATTAAAGATATGATTAATTGGTCTTTATCAGATAGAATAAAGTTAAACGGTGCTAATTTAATAGGCTTAAATTTGCCTAATTTGATAAATGTTATAATGAGCAATTCTAGAAAAGGTCTGCTATATAAAAACCTTTCAGCATGTAACAATTTTATTTTAAATAAAAANAAAATAGAAGAAGTAAAAACCCCTTTNACAATAATAGCTGGAAGTAATGATATTATGACTAGTAAAAAAAATTCTGAAATATTAAATGATATGTTATTTAACTCTAACCTAGAAACTATAAATAATGTCGGGCATTTTCATCCTCTAGAGAGCCCATTAGAGGTAAATGATATTATTATTAAGAATTTGTAAGGTAATGAAAAGAAAAAAAGATTATTTTTATACAGAAGAAGTTGGTACTAGGTTTGGTGANAATGATATATTTGGACATTTAAATAATGTTATCTATTATTCATTGTTTGACTCTGTGATAAATAGATTTCTAATCAAAAAATGTAAATACGATCCATTATCCTCGGATATAATTGCAATTTCTCCTGAGACAAGGTGTAAGTTCAGAAAGTCTTTTAAATATCCTGATACAATTATTGCAGGTCTTTCTACATTTAAAATAGGCAAAACAAGTGTCATATATGATATTTCATTATTTAGTAAAAAAGGTCAATTACCTCATGCAGAGGGTTATTTTGTTCACGTGTTTGTAAAAAAAAACAATATGCAGGAAAAAGTGTCTATACCGAAAAAAATAAAATTTGAGCT
>FUFK010053664.1_pt1 | contig 14842 bp, 8 predicted proteins | sample 1021851 | NCBI WGS metagenome assembly FUFK01 (sample SAMEA51879418, study PRJEB19060) | metagenome | reverse complement strand
GGTTCCTCCATAACACCCTTGTGAACATTACAAACGAATACATGGGTTTGCAGTCCGTCCTATGCAACGCTACCCTTGTNTATGACCGCAGTCGACTTATTCATGCATGAGGAGATAACCGTCTTCTGTGATGATTGCATATCCAATACGTTCGAGTTGGACAATGGTTCCGACTGAATGGCCATTGGATTCTGCACGACCATTGACAATCTTGATCTCTTCCTGATCTGGTATGATGAGGTTTGAATCGACTGAGTTTGTTGATGAGGTCCAGTGAATGATAGGGCGTCTATCCGAACGATCGATTGATTCAATGTGACCATCTTCGCCGATATCTGCAAATTCCTTCAATCGATATGTTCCCGTAGCATCTTCTGATTCGATGAAGATTGTTGGTGGGTTGAGTGAAATATTTCTCATCCCTTTCTTCGGATGATTGGGATGAATTGGAATGTCCACGGATTCAGGTGCTTCTCCTTGAAGTTGAACTTCCACAGGATCTCGAACGAACGACAAACGTGGTGCTTCATCGTCAATCATCTTCGTATTGTGCGAGAAGAGTGTTGCGAGTGGAACGGAGATGTCCTTCTGAGTTACGCCGAGTTCAATCCAAAAGTTTCGAAGAGCTTCTGGTTGGATTCCTCTTGCTTTGAGTCCCTGAATGGTTGGAAGACGTGGATCGTTCCAGCCATTGTATTCTCCGTTTTCGATTGATGCTCGCATCTTTGATGTTGAGAAACCACCCCACTCATGGACCTTCACGCGTCCCCAGTAGATGGTTTCTGGATACGTCCATCCGAAGTGTTCGTACAGGAGGGTTTGCTTTCGAGTAGAATCCATCAGGTCCTTTCCACGAATGATGTGTGTCACGCCTTGTAGATGGTCTTCAACAGCACTCTGGAAGTCGAGGAGTGGCCACACTTTGTACTTGGAGCCAATGTTTGGACGTGGGTGTGGATTTGTTTCAGTATCTTGCATTCGAAGGGCTGGCCAATCGCGTAGTGCCGGATTCTTGAGCGTCATGTCGGTCTTGACTCGAACAACTGCATCTCCTGGCTTGTAGGTTCCATCCAGCATCTTGTTCCAATCGCTCATGTTCTCTTCTACAGTTTTGTCTCGACATGGGCAGTTCGATTTAGATTCACGGAACTCACGAAATGCCTCTGCGGAACATTTGCAAACATACCCAAACCCTTTGCTCAGCATCGTTTCTGCATGTTGATAGTATTCTGGAATGCGGTCACTTGCAACGACAATTCGGTCTGCAGGGCGACCAAGGAGCCATTCGACTTCTTCTGGAATCAAATCATAGGCTGACAATTCTGGTGGCTTGACCGTCGTATCCGTATCATCGAAACGTAGGATGAGTGTTCCTTCATGTTCCTTTGAATAGGTTCCATTGATGACGATGCCACGTGCATGACCGAACGAAAGCGGTCCGTTTGGATTTGGTGCGAATCGAAAGACTGGGTTCTTGGCATCGACGTTCTTCAACTCCGGTAACCCTTCTCTCTTCGCTTGTTTTTGACGACCTTCAAGCAGATGAGCAGCCTCTGCTTCAAGGACGGATTGAATGTGCTCGAGTCCTCTGTCTTGGGCCAAGGCATTGGCTTTCTGAACGAATTGAGCAACCAGCGGACTGATTTGTCCACCATATTGTCGTAGATCTGTTCGCATACTCATAATACGTCCAATAACAGAACCAGCAGCGCCTTTCCCCTCGTATTCAAACGCATTTTGCAGAGCAAGGTGCCAAATCAATTGCTGCGTTTCCTCATCAGGAGCCCAGGCCATGAACAACCCTGCGGCTGATAATTCATCAATTCGTTGCTTAGAATTACATCGAGAACAAGGTCGTTCCAGTTGGCTTTCGTCGTGGAAGTGGACTATCGTAATGTTTTGTCCAGTATCGTTCAACGGTTGCCCATGACCAACGTAAGTCGGGATGAATCGTCTCGGCATCAATGAGTTTGGGTAATGCTGCAACAGTGTTTGGATCGGATGGGTAGCCGCTTCCGATACTGAATCCTAGGTCGTCTTGCAACATTTCCATAATGCGATCACGAACGACTTTTGCAACAATCGATGCTCCACCAACAATTCGATGATTGGCATCAGCCTTGTGTTCTGAATGCAATGTGGAGTCGAGAACAGGCCATTCACTCAGCCGTTCAGAAATACGATTGGTGAAGCGTTGTTCATTGACATCGCAAGCGTCCAATGTGATGGTCCATGGTGCTGCATTGTTCTCATTGTGACGGTTGAGAATCGAAGCAAACAACTCAACTTCAAGCAGGTTCAAACCCTGTCCGTATACGGCATTGTCGATTTTGTTTGGTGGACAAACGATGGTGTCAACGTACCAATCACGTTCCTCTGCTTGTTGGACGATCCACTCGTATTGGTTCTCTCGTTTTCTAGCTGAATGGTGTTTTGAATCCGAAATGTCTTGTTCCACCAACATGGCTTCATCTGCCTCTGGAATCGAGAGTATACCGACAACAAGTGGGCCCAGAACAGGGCCTCTGCCTGCCTCATCAACACCCACAATTCGCATCAAATCCCTCACAGATCAAAGTCATCTTCCACAGGCTCACTCTTCGGTAGAGGTACATTCGCAATTGGTTCAGGTGTTTGAGTAAGGTCTGGATTTTCGTGACGGACGGTACGCTCGCTAATGGCAGTTGTAGGTTCNAGGTGCTTGTTGTCCGTGTGTGGTTTTGATACACCGTGTTGGACGATGTCAGAAGCGATTTGATCCATTGTGGAACGTTGCGATTCAATGTCATGGTGGTCGAGAACGGTGGTTGCAGCTGAACGTAGTGGTTCTGGCATAGGTTCAAGTGCGGGTGCAGATGGAGTCGATTGGGACTGGAACGCTCTTTTGAAACTGTCCGAATCCATTTGTGGACTTTCAGCAATCACTGGCTGTTGGTTTGATGGTCTGGTGAACTTTTCCATCCAATCTTCTTCTTTTTCTTCGGGCTTTTCATGCATTTGTCGTAAAAGTTCGTCTTGCTCATTGCGCTGTATACGATCACGAACAGCCTTGTTGAGAATCACTGCTGATACGGCAACGCTCAGAATCACCAACCACCATCCTTTGGCAAGAAGGGTGATGTCCTCCACAAATTCAGAAAATGAATAACTGTCGCTCCTCGCATCTTCTCGCCACTGCTTTCCAAGGAATTCCTCCTCGATGGTGTAGGAAAATTCAGTTTCTGGATCAAAAATTGAGCGAACAACAATGTCCAGCACAAGGGTTCCGTTGGACGATTGATCGGTTGGTAACGCTGCAGTACCTCGTAAAGTGAAATTGGAATCTCGAGGAAGGTTTCCTATTTCGAAGGTTCTTGGTTGGGTTGAATCGCTGTCAATGATAGCACCTTCAGGCGGTGCGAATCCCATATCGGTTGAATGGGAGGATTGCAACTGAACAATCAATCCATCTTCGAGGTTACCATCGTTTCGAAGTTGAACAGCAAAACTCACAACATCTCTTGAATCGACTTCGCTAACTCCATCTAAGAATGTCCAAGCCACGTTCGGACCTACCACGACATCAATCGTGTACGATGCGACTGTTTCACCGTTGAGTAGACTCAAATCGAATTCAACGGTCCCTTGCTGGTACGCTGTCGCATTTTCGTTGATCATGAACTCAATTGCTTCGAACGTCCCTTGGCCATATCGAGCCAATTGGAACGTAGCATCCCCGACGGAAACATCCGTGACAAACGATGGTAAAGAGGTAAGTTCAACGGTCACGGCATCATCGAAATTCCCAAGATTTTCGAGGCTGATCGATCCAGAGCAGGTCGCATTTGGTTGGAGGTAGGTGCAATCAACTGGCACGATACTGTGCGCAAACGCTCTGTCCCAGGAGATATTGACAATCGCCGTCTCACGTACTGTTCGGAACGGGAAATTTGTTGGATGAAGGATGAGATCAACAGCGATTGTACCCGATGTGATTGCAGGGGCCTGTACACCAATCTCAACGGTACGTGTTTCATTTGGCATCAGAAAAACATCTTCAAAGGCATTGAACAGAGCAACTGTCCAACCCTCACTGGTGATTCGATCCGAATCTGCTTCACTCGATGCGACTCCATTGACGGCGAGATTGCCTAATGTTATCGAGAGGGTATCTGGTGTGTTTCCTGTATTGCGGACAGTGACATCGACACGGGTGTTTCCGTCGGGGTCGACAACAACATCGGATTGGACCGCATCAATAGTTGCGTTTCGAAATGAACTCACTTCGAGCGTAAAGTCCCAGGCAATACTCACGCCATCAAGCCCAGAGCTCCCAATCAACCTGAAGGTTGGTCCTTGATTTGCCAAAGGTGCTCCATCGATGACTTCTGGAACATCGACCCATATCCGAACAAAATCCATAGTGTCCGGGCCGAGGAGCAACTGCGATGTTGAACCGTCCACGTCAGCCATGTTCCATCCCCAGTTCCACGAGGATTCAGTTTGGATCGTGAACGAGAGATTGTCATCAAGGGTTGCATTGCTTGTCACATTGGTTGCGACATTGGTTCGAATACCAGGGTCGACAACAAACGTGGAGGATTGTGCATTGCCGAAATACACGTTCGATGGTGCTGTGATCTTCAAGTCCACGTCAATGCCTTGGCTGCTTTGGTCTGTGAGATCGACAATCGTGATGTTGATGTTCTCCATTCCATAAGTGGTGGATTGCGGTAGGGTCATTGTCCACACAAACCGCTTCGATTCCCCGTTATCAAAAACCAACTCTTGGCCGTTTCCGGAGATGCTGCTGAGGTATTGCGTTCCCAATTCGAGTTTGAGTGTCGTGCTCTCTGCACCCGTATAGGTGACGTCGATGTGTTGTTGGACAGTCTGTCCAGGATAAGCAACATAGCGCTCTGCAGGCGTCAGTTCAATGTTTGATGAATCTGCAACCGCACTGATAGGTAAGGTCAAGAGAAGAACGAGCAAAAACACAGCTCGTTTCTGGACCATAGTTGACCTACTCAGTCTTTGGTTTTGAAGCAAGCGGCAATTTGATTGGACCGCTTCAAAACACATATCAAGCCAACTGGAAAGCAGGATTCATGCCCCCCTTCTGGCCATTCAAGCGGACCAACAAAAAAGAGGAAGCCATTGACGAGACGCCTCCTGCACCAATTGTTTATCGCAAGGGCCAAGATGTGCACACGGAGAAGCACTCCACGTCTGAAGAGCGCAATGAATCTGCATACAAAGACGCGCTCGCCCTGTTCGGTGGAGGCGATACAACGGTTGTTGCATCAAACAATGTAGCAGATGAGTACGACGGTGTGAGCAATGAGCCGGCTACTGAGTCAACACCTGAAACTGAACCAGCGTTTGAATGGGTTCATCATTCAGACGGCTATCATTACAAGAAACTCAGCGATGGGTCTTTTGAACCAACAGCGTATATGAAAAACGCTGACGGATTGTATTCGGAATACGTCTAATCGAAGAGTGTGCGTAACGGTCGAATAAGTTGGGGCCCTTGTGCCGTTGTTTTATTGACTTCTCGATCGACTGGATGCACATTGATGGTGGCTCTTGAGGAAGGTTGTTGAGAATCGTTCAACCAGGCATACGCTTCCATGTCATTGATGATGACGGGCATTCGGTTGTGGATGTGTTGAATCTCTGGAGTTGATTCTTGAGTNAGTATTGTGAATGTGTTCAACGATTGCTCTCCCTCTCCCCAATGTTCGTAAATTCCGGCCATGAGCAAGACCTCCTGATTTTCAACTGAGTGATAGAACGGAACTTTTCCCCTCGGCGTTGTCTTCCATTCATACCATCCATTTGCGGGGACGAGACAGCGACGTTGACGATAAGCATCTCGAAACATTGGCTTCGAATCGATTGTTTCGGCTCTGGCATTGATCGGTTCCATCGTGCTCACTTTGCTCCAAGAGGGGCGAAGGCCCCATTGCATTGAGGTGATGGCAAGGTTCTCCGAATCGTAATGAATGACGGGTGATTTGTCTTGGGGGCAGATGTTGTAATTTGGTTCGATGACAGGCTGTTCAATATCGGCTGTCAACTCGGGCCATTGGTCGCCTTGAAATGCGAATCGGCCACACATGTCGTTCATCACACAGGATCTGTGATTACAGATTTGAGCGCTTCAACATCGAACTCAGCACCGTTCAGTGGTACAAGGAGCTCAAATGTTTGAGAGATTGCTGGGTCCATTTCTCCAAAGCAACCAACCCATTCTTCACCGATAAGGACGCGAGCCGCCCGTCCAGCGAGCCAAGGTCCCTCGTTGTCTGGAAGTGCCTCGATGGTGATGTTTTCAGCACCAATGTCGCGCAAGAATGCTTGGATTCGGCCTCGAATCGCCGCAAAGCCTCCACTTCGTTCAGCGGTCAAGAATGCCAATCTGTCCATGTTGGTATGATCTCGAACGACAGTTCCAAGTTCGTACACAGATTGTGGCAAGTCATGATGGCGATTCGAAGCAAGTAATCGGAGAAGACCCGGGAGAAGGAAATGGCGCATCATGGTGTGCTCAATGGTGATTGGATTGGTGATACGTGTAATCGCATTGAACGGTTTCCAGCGCATCCTGTCGAACTGGTCCTCATCGTTGGAGAGCGTAAGCGATTGAATCTGCATGAAGCCCATGCCTTGCATTGAGGTTCGGATTCTTCTTCGGAGGTGATCGTCCGGTCGAGGCAGAGCGTTCATTGGTGCTTTTGGCACATCGGTACCCAAATCTTCGTATCCGTGTCCAATCGCCAAATCCTCGACAATATCCACAGGATGCAAGAGGTCGAAACGCCAGCGAGGCATATCGAAGCCGAGCATGCCTTCACCCTCGCCTGCATGCTGCATTGCCCCCTTGTCACTGGTTTCTTCTGCAGTGGCTGGAGAGCGGCCAGTGTAGCGACCACCCATTCGAATCATCGCGTTCGAGAGTTCATCTTCGGTCATGTCTCGTCCAAGAATGGTCTTTACGAGGCGCTCAGGAACTCGATGGTGAACTGGCGACCAATTCGGAAGCGTTTCCTTCTGACCTTCGCAATCGGTCAATGCAATTGTTTCGATGGTCCCACCACGCTCTTTGGCTTGAAGTGCGACGAGCATGAGACACGATTCACAGGCTCGGCGATCCCATCCAGTCACATCGATGAAGAGGTCACGAGTCGAAGATTGAACGGTCGTGTGTGCACCATTGATAATCGGCGGGAACGAAAGAACGGAACCGTTTGCATCTTCGATGATGGGTACCATCTCCATGCCTTCCAANAANTGAGCATAATCGANNCCTTTTGGATGNGATGAAAGAATCTCATCAATCGTCCTTGGATTCTCCATCGCTAGAGGAACAAACGAGTGGTTTCGATCAACAGCTTTCACGGTAAACGGTGGGTGAAGCGTTGACAAGTCGTGCACCCCAATGCTTGCACGTCGACGTCCTCGACCAAGAGCGAAGTGGAGTTTTTCTTGGTGATCCATCAACTGCTTGATGAAGGCGTCCATTTCCTCATCACTCTCCATCTGGAGTCCACGAACAACTGCTCCTAGGATCACTGGTCGGATATTTGCAAGTTCGGCTTCAACCGTCATAGTGATGCCACTTTCATTCAACGATTCGTCTTGGAGCGTGACTTGGTTGTGGAGAAATCCTCGCATGGCGAGACTGAGCGTTTCTGCACTGAGAAGGTCTGGTCGATTTGGGAATATTTCGATGTCGAGGGTTTCCTCATCACACCGGTCAATGTCTGTGCCGAGTAAGGGGAGACGGTGGTCAACATCGTCAATATCATGCTGACATCCGTGTTTGGAAAGCAGGGATGAGAGCAGATTTTGGTCTACAGATATGGTTGGCATTTTTTCACCTCATCGTGCAAACCAATGCGGAAGTGGTCGCTCATAGCCGACCATCCGCAAACCACTGATTGCAGCCGTATCGTAATCGAGGGCACGAAGATGCGCCCGTTGAACCTGATCGATGGACTCAAGTCCGAGTGTACGAAGGATACGCATCATATCGATGGAAAGGCCTTGAAGCCAGAACTCCATATCTTCCCTCTCTAGGACGGGTGGTTGTGTAACTACAAATTGAGCACCTGCGCATCGTGCGACAATAATGTCATGCGCATCACATGTGAATCCAAATTCAAGAGCGGCCGTGGTCTCTGTTGCGTCAAGATTGGTTTTGACAGAACGACCAATGATTGGCAGTGTTGCAGCTTCTGGAACTCCAGTTCCATCTTCAATTCGTGAGACAGCAACCTGAATGTTGTGGTAAACAGCGCGCTTGTGATGTGCCTGGATCCTTGAAATTCCTTGACAAGCCAAAATGGGCGCTTCAGCTGTGAGCAACGTTCGGAGGACGACGAGCAGGCCGTCGAGCTCCTCGTCGGTCATCGAAGGGAGGCTATCAAAGTCCAAGCAAGCACCTGCGACAGAATTTGAATTCGCTGGAAGGTTGACCAGGCTTCGTAGGTTCAGGTGTAGAACGTCGATTGGGCGTGGTTGTTCCTCAACAAGGAATGGTTGTGTTTGAATGTACGACAAACGACCTGTTGAATTCGCCTCGACAGCCAAAACGCTCCCATCGGGGACGTAGGGTAAAACAGGGAGAGGGAGGAGGATTGGCAGGGCATCTTCGTCCGCTCCGTGAATGAGCGCAGCAGTATCAACATCGTGATTTTCGATCAGTGGTGCTTCTTCCATCGGGGTGATGGCGATACTTGAGAGATCACCTGAGGAAACGGTCGAACCATCAATGTGGTATTCGATGCTGTTGTTTGACTCGAGACAAAATGCATCGTTGCTGAGTGTCATTCCGTGATTCTCAATCATCGAATTGATGTCCTTCAACTCCTTTGGGGTCAAAGGACGTAGTTGCGTTCCTTGAGGAGGTGTTGGACAGCGTCCTTCAACGACGACCATGCCTCCTTTCATTCTACATCCCGCGTTGTTCCCAACGTCACCTTGAACGACGATGATGCCACCTGTCATACCGTTTCCAATACGCTGACCAACATCACCTTTGATGACAATCAACCCATCATTCATGAACATCCCAAGGTCGTCGCCACTCCCGTCATGTCCAGTGATGCTTCCACCTTGCATCATGAATCCTGCACAACGACCAATGTGTCCTGATGCTGAGAGTTTGCTTCCTTGATTGTAGGCTCCAAAGAATGATTCCGCTTCACCCTCGATATCAAACGAGCCTCCAATACCGAACGAACTGGTCCATGAGCCGAGTTTTCCTAATGCACGGATTCGGGCTCCTTCAGGCATAGCAGGACACAATCCAATTTCACCGTTTTTTGGAACTTCTTCACCGGAACCGGTCCAGCCAATGCGGAGGAGGGCCTTCTGTTCTACTGCTGCTTGAAGTCGTGGAAGGAACTTCGCGTTAATGCTCATGGAGCGTTCGAAAACATCCCCTGGTCCCGCCATGGTCTAACGGTGTCCGATGTCGGTCAAATACCCTCTCCTTGAGGATGTGTTCAAACATGAATTTACGTTGCATTCATACAGCACGAACTGTTTATGGATGTTCAGCCTTGGCAACACAATGAGCAGTATGGTCGTTAAGGTCGCAATCAACGGATACGGGACAATCGGAAAGCGTGTTGCAGACGCAATCGATGCACAAGACGATATGGAAATTATCGGTGTCACAAAAACAAGGCCATCCTTTGGTTGCGACCTCGCTGTTCGGAAAGGATATCCCCTGTACTGCACCTACGATGCAGAAGACAAAATCGCTGCATTTGGTCCTGCAGGTTANGACTGCAAAGGAGGTTTGAGCGATTTGCTCTCCGTGGCCGATATCGTTGTTGATTGCTCGCCAGGAAAAGTTGGTGCTCAAAACAAGGAGCTGTATCAAAAGGCGGGTGTTAAGTGGATCTTCCAAGGTGGCGAAAAGCACGCTATGACTGGAATGTCTTACACGTCGAGTGGTAATCATTCAGAGAACATGAATGTCGAAGGTACTCGGGTCGTTTCATGCAATACGACCGGTCTTTCGAGGACCTTGGTCCCCTTGCTTCATGCATGCGGTTCCCTCTCGGTTGAGTGTACGATGATTCGCAGAGCTGCTGACCCTGGTGATTCCAGCAAAGGGCCAATCAATGCCATCAAGCCAGTCCTCAAGGTACCAAGTCATCATGGTCCTGATGTCATGACCATTCGCCCAGAAATTGTGATCAACTCATTGGCAGTCGCTGTTCCTACGACCATTATGCACGTTCATGCCATCGTTGCTACGTTGCCAGAAGGACACGGAATGAGTACAGAATCCGTTCTTGAATTGTGGTCACAACAGCCTCGAGTATTGATTATGAACGGTGCTGAAACAGGTATTACAACCACGGCTGAAGTCATGGAATTTTCGAGAGATATCGGCCGTAAATGGGGAGATTTGCACGAAATTTTTGTTTGGGAGGATGGGGTCAAACTTGATGGAAATACACTCTACTACTTCCAAGCCATCCATCAAGAGTCCGATGTCATCCCAGAGAACGTTGACGCGATTCGAGCACTCATGGGTCTCGAAACCGATTGGAAAGCATCGGTGAAAAAGACCGACGATGCTATTGCTGCGTACAATGGATTGTAGTCATAAAGGGCGCATCCTCAAAAACCCAATCGGGGTCGGGTTATCATGCATCTACGTCGCAGGTGTTTTCTCCTGCTGTCTATCTTCCTCCTTTCTTTGGCATTTCCGATGGCATCATCGTCACCGAAGACCATCGTAGAAACAGAGGTTGTCGAATCTTTTGATTCGAATTGGATGCCAATTCAACCGGTCTCCACCCGGTCCGTTGCCATCAATACAGTTGATCCAACCATCCATCTTGCAGGCTTCTCATTCGATCCTCACTTCACCGATTTAAGCCACCTTAATTCTGCTTGGAGTGCTTCATTTTCAACATCGCTTTATCTCGTTCAACTCCAACTCAACGATGAATCCATCATAAACGGGTTTGAGGATGCATACGACATTGAGGTCCTTGAACGCCAAAGCCAGGGCGTTTACATCGTGCGTGTCCATGATGCATCGCAGATTGCATCAATTTCATTGGATGATGACGTTCGCTGGATNGGGGCTTATGCACCATACATGCGTACAACAAACGATGCAATTGGTGCACACCTTGTTCAAATTACCGTTGCTGGAGACATTTCATCTTCGAACGTAGCCACGCTTACAACGCACCTCGTCCAAAACGGGGCTTCCTCTTCATGGTGTTCGTTGGATATGTGCGAAGCTGTTTTCGAGTATGGTCTCAATGCACACGAACTACGACGAATCGCTGCACATGACGATGTCCTCTTTGTCGCAAAAGCCTATGATCTCCAACTTCACAACAACCTTGCTGCCACAGAAGTCGGNGCTGTTGCCATNCGAGCAACATCCTTGCTAGGACTCGATGGTTCTGGAGAGACAATTGCTGTCATGGATACTGGTCTGGACAACGACCATCCCGATGTTCTCGGTCGCATCGCTGCAATCAATACGCAATACGGGCTCGATTCTTCCCCTGTTGACAGCAACAGCGGACACGGGACTCACATTGTCATGACAGTCCTTGGCGACGGCAGTGGAGATGCATCGACAACTGGTGTAGCACCCGCAGCCAATCTCGTGATGTATGCTCTCGAACACGATCCAACAGGTTACTTTGGACGTCAAGGTTCCATCTACGATCTCCTTTCAGATGCTGAACTTAAGACCGCCCGAATTGCAGTCAACGCTTGGGGTTCGAACGGAAACTTTGGATTCTATACCGCGGATTCACGATCTGCAGACCAATATGTTTCAAACAATCAATACCTACTTCCTGTCTTTTCTGTGGGTGATAACGGTGCTTCTGGTGCATCAAAAGTGACTGCTCCAGGTACGGCAAAGAACGTCCTCTCCATTGGTTCAAGCAACAACGGTAGCGTCAGTGCTTCNTCATCGCAGGGTCCCACCCTCGATGGGAGAATCAAGCCTGACCTTGTTGCTCCTGGAGAAGGCATCTGTTCTGCAAGGGCTGAGGAAGCGAAGAGCGTTGTCGGCTCGGTATGCGCAACCGGAACACACAGCAATACCCGCTCGATGTACATGGAGTTGAGCGGAACATCGCAAGCAACCGCAGTGGCNAGTGGTTCTGCAGCACTCGCACGTGAGTATCTCCGCGAGGTTGCTGGAATCAACAAGCCCTCCGCAAGCCTGATCAAAGCAATTCTTGTGAATGGTGCTGAAGACCTCGGAACCCCTGATATTCCAAACAGCAATGAAGGCTGGGGGCAAATCGACCTCGAAAACAGCCTTGCGCCAAGCTACGCTGGAACCGATCTGGACGTGTTCCACGATGATGCTCGCGAACTGCGTGCTGGCTTTTCGATGCTGTATTCCTTCAACATGGATGCGTCAAAAGGGGTCGACCTCACGCTTGCTTGGAGCGATGTTGAAGGGAGTGCCAACGCACCTCAATCCGAATCTCGACTCATGAACAATCTCGATCTTGTTCTGCAAGCACCAGATGGCACAACCTACCTCGGTAACAACTTCGTCAACGGCGCTTCGGTGTCAGGTGGTTCTTCTGACGATCTCAACAACATCGAACGCATCCGCCTTCCAGCCGGCACAAGCACGCAAACTGGTGAATGGATGCTTATGGTTGAACATCGAGGTGGGAGCAGCCAACGGTTCAGTGTTGTTTTAGCAGCCGATGCCACACTCATCCCAAAGGCTGATTTGACGGTATTCGGAAACAGTATTCTTCCATCGTCCTACACTCCGCTCGTCGGAGACTTGGTCTCAGTTTCCCTCGCTTGGCACAACCAAGGCACACTTGCCTCGGGTTCATACTTCATCCAAGTGGAAGATGTGACAGAAGGAAACACGATCTATACCTCAACACGTTCTTCTCTCGAAGGTGGCGAACTCGATTCAGTGTCGTTCTTTGCGAGTTTCGGTACAACAGGCATTCACACGCTACGACTCACTCTCGACGTGAACAATGAGGTTCCTGAATTGAACGACGGCGTGAGTGGCACGGACAACAACGTGCTCGACGTGAACATTGAAGTTACAGCACAAGGATTGAGAGTGGTCTTCGTTAATGAGGATGGCAGTATCCCACAATCAACGGCTGATAGAGATGCTGCCGCAACTGTCGAAATGGATGTTCGAAATGAAACAGGCCTCTCACTTCCGTTCGTTGTCATGCACGAGGGTACGGGAGAACGACCTGTTAGTTTGACAGTTTCAGGTGTCCAAGAGCCAGACTTGATTTACCCGGCTATTCTTAACAGCCCAGAGGACCAATGGTCTCGTACTGTGAACGAATCCGGGCCGTTCACGCTGAGCGGCCAAGGGACCGAAAATGACACGGTTTATCTCCAGCTGGATTTGGAAGATCTTTCTGCAGCGCTTGACGGTTCGACAGAACGATTTGCTCGGGCAGGAACCTTTGTCGTTGACGTGACCGCTCGCTACCAAAATCAGCCAACGGTATCACATACGCAACGACTGACCTTTACCATNGATCAAGTCGACTCGGTTGATGTTGTTCCATCAGGAACCGTAGGAGTAGAAGCACAACCTGGTGGGAGTACTGGCTTTTCGATCGGTGTGCGCAATACCGGTAACTCAGCAGCACAATACACCATGTCGTGCACATCGGCTTCACAATGGCAGATTATGCTCGGAAACTCCAATTCCTCCACACTGGAGTTTGAACCACTGAATATTCTGCAAGATTTGTCGATGGATGTGAATGTGTTTGTCCCGGGTGTTTCGAATGGCCAACCGGCAGCAGGTTCCATTGATCAAATCACATGTGTCGTCACGTCGCCCACAGATCCAACATTGAACCATGTCGAAGTGGTCGATGTCGCAGTTTCGGAATTGCGTTCTTTCAAATCCGATCTTTACGGACCGTCCGGTGCCATCGGCCCGGGTGCACTGGCAGCGCCTGTCTATGCGAACACAGGAGATGTCGTCTACTACAACCACACCATCAGCAACGATGGAAACACAGAGATGGGCTTCACAGTAACGCTTGAGAGGGGCAACCCCTCGTGGGCTGCTCAAATGTCGTACCTTGACCAAACGAGTTCAACCAACCTCAACTTGAATTTGCAAGCCGGACAATCAGCAAATGTACAGTTGATGCTTCTTGTTCCTGAAACTGCCCGAGAAGGGAACTCAAACACCTACACACTACGTGTTGAACACAGTGCCCAGTCGTTCACACTCAACACAACTTCTCTGGTTGTATCGGACAATCTCGATGTGCAACTCGAACAAACAGAAGCTGGAATCGTCTCCGCAGTAGTTGGTGAAAATTTCACATTCGTTGAACTCAATGTGCTCAACACTGGCAATGCCGACCTCGACCTGGAATGGAGTTACGGCCTTGCACCAGATGGATGGACGGTTAATTATGCCAACCCACCATCCTTTGTTGGTGTTCTCTCACAAGCCAATGTTGTTGTGGCCATCCTTCCGCCGAATCAAACAGAAGCGGGCACTGGATTCGATCTCCCACTTTATGTCAATGCTAGCAACAATGGTCGTTTCGTTACGAGTGAATTGATTCTCCGAGTTGAAGTGCCACAAAGCGATTTTGCAGGCATTTCAACCGATGCTTCTTCTGCCCCACTGCTATTCATTCCACGTGACGGTTCTGCACAGCAAACTTTCACCCTTGTTAACGAAGGTAACCGTCCACTGAGCGGTACACTACGTGCTGAAGTACGGGACTCTGAAGGCATGGTACTATCGGATCGAAAGGTTACGGTGTCCCCATCATCCATCACTGATCTCGGCGTTGGTCAAAGCATCGATATTGTAGGT
>FUFK010018379.1_pt1 | contig 14842 bp, 14 predicted proteins | sample 1021851 | NCBI WGS metagenome assembly FUFK01 (sample SAMEA51879418, study PRJEB19060) | metagenome | reverse complement strand
TGGGCTAAAAATGAAAGAGTAATTGCGCTTTGCGATGTTGATCCTGATAATTCTGCAAATGGCGTTACAAAATCCAGAAAATATTACCCAAATGCTAACTTTTACGAGGATTTTAGAGAGATGCTTGACAAAGAAAAAGATTTGGATGCAGTTACTGTTTCAACACCAGATCACACGCACGCGATCATTGCATCCACTGCGATGAAAAAAGGTTTACACGTCTATGTTCAAAAACCACTAACACACAATATTCAAGAAGCAAGAATTCTTACAATACTTGCGAAAGAAAATAAGGTTGTTACTCAAATGGGTAATCAAGGCGGTTCGTGTTCAGGCGTTTCGAAGATCCAAGAGTGGATCGATAAAAAACTAATTGGAAAAGTTTCAAAAATAAATGTGTGGACCGACAGACCTGTTTGGCCACAAGGTTTTCAAATGAAGAGGTCATCTCAAAAAAAACCCAATAATCTCAATTGGGATCTGTGGCTTGGCCCTGCAAATTATACCGACTATACAACTGAACTTCATCCTTTTAACTGGCGAGGCTGGTGGGACTATGGAACCGGTGCTTTGGGTGACATGGGATGTCATTTATTGGATGTTCCTTTCAAATCCCTTGAATTAGGATANCCNACGGATGTTGAGTGTAGTGTTGCAACAGTTTTTGAAAAGGCATGGAATCATAATTATGTTCCTGANGGTTGTCCTTCTTCATCAATTGTTACGCTCAATTTTAACGAAACTCCAAAAAATAAATCCAATGTTGAATTAGTATGGATGGATGGTGGNCTTCGACCATCACATCCTAAATTGATTCCAGCTGATGATTTCTTGGGTGAAAAATATAGTAGAAATGGAGTTCTGATGATTGGTGAAAAAGGAGTTATTTCATGTGGAACATATGGGATGAACCCCAAGCTATATCGCAATGGTGAAAAAACAATTCTTTACAATACTGATAAGAATGGTGAGAGACAACCCGAACTGGACTTTATTCATCACAAAGCTTGGGTTGATGCATGTAAAAGTGGTTATAATTCAAATGAGCATAAAATACTCACTGCATCCTTTGATTACGCTGGACCTTTCACAGAGGCTGTATTAATGGGAAATCTTGCAATTAGATCTTACATGCTAATTGGAACTAAATCACCTAAATATTCACCCAATACAGTACATGTCAGTGAGCATGATAATTATATTGGAAGAAAAAAATTACTTTGGGATGGTAAATCGATGAAAATAACAAATTTTGATTTAGCCAATCAATTTGTTGGTAGAGTTTCAAGACCTGGTTGGAAAATCTAATAATATGAAAAAATTTTTTTTCTTGTTAGCTGTGTCGTGGATTTATTGTTCAAATCTTCTGGCTCAAATTGAATCAAAAAAAGATTGGGATATATTAATCCAAGCTGAAGGTTTAGATGGCTGGCATTACTACCAGGACAAAAAAAACAAAAAAAATGGTTGGTCTAATAGTAATGGTATTTTGACTTTTGACTCTTCCTTCAAAAAAGGTCGAACCGATCATAGTTTAGTCACAGACAAACAGTTTTCTAGTTTTAAAATATATTTTGAGTGGAAGGTTAGTCCAGGTAGCAATAGTGGTTTTATGTGGGGTGTTAGGGAAGATAATAAATACAAACATCCTTATTCAACAGGTCCAGAAATTCAAATTTTAGACAGAGATTTTACTTATGAAGATGGTTCATTACCTAACCCAAAGCACACGGCTGGTGCTCTATACGATTTAGTTGCACCCGAAAAAAATGTAACCAAAAAGGCAGGTGAATGGAACTCTTTTTTAATCACGATTGATCATATCAAAAATCATGGCGAGGTAATCCATAACGGAACCAAAGTTTCAACTTTTCAGCTCAGTGGTGAAAACTGGGAAAAAATGGTGAAAAATTCTAAATTTTCAAATTATAGAGATAAAAGTTTTAAGCATGGGGATTTTGGAAAATTTAAAAAAGGTCATTTGGTAATACAAGACCATCCTGGTATCATTTCTTACAGAAATATGAAAATTTTAGAGATCAATTAATGGAAATCAAAAAAACTTCTAAACAATATGATGTAATTATTGTTGGTTCTGGTGCTGGAGGTGGTATGGCTACTAAGGTTTTGTCTGAAGCTGGATTAAAAGTGGCTGTAGTAGAGTCTGGACCCTACTATGACCCTGCAAATCCAGATCAAATGACCCAATTAAAGTGGGCATGGCAGTCACCTAGAAGAGGGGCCGGAACTACTAGACCTTTTGGTGATTTTGACCAGGCATACGGAGGTTGGGATATTGATGGCGAACCTTATACTCAAAAAAATGATACCAATTTTAGGTGGTTCCGATCAAGAATGTTGGGTGGAAGAACCAATCACTGGGGAAGAATTTCATTAAGATTTGGACCTAATGATTTCAAGAAAAAATCTATGGATGGTTTGGGTGAAGATTGGCCAATCACGTATGAAGATTTAAGGCCTTACTACGATAAAGTGGATAAATTGATTGGAGTTTTTGGAACCAAAGAAAACTTATATAACGACCCAGATGGTTTCTTTTTACCACCACCTAAACCCAGATTGCATGAACTCTACTACATTAAAGCAGCAAGAAAAGCTGATATAAAAGTAATACCCTCAAGGCTTTCTGTGATTACAAAGAGAATTAACAATGATAGAGGAGTTTGTTTCTACTGCAATGGTTGCGCCCGAAGTTGTAATGTTTATGCTGATTTTTCATCAGGTTCGTGCTTAATATTTCCTGCCCAGAATGCTGGAGGTCAGATTGACCTTTATGTTAACTCAATGGTAAGAACAGTTGAAACTAATTCTGAGGGTAAAGCTACTGGAGTATCTTATATTAATAAAGATGATGGTAATGAGTATAAGTTAAATGGAAAAGTAGTGGTTTTGGCAGCATCTGCGTGCAGTTCTGCAAGAATTCTTCTCAATTCAAAATCAAAGCAACATCCAAATGGCTTGGGCAATAGTAGTGATTTGGTGGGTAAATATCTTCATGATTCAACAGGTGGTGATATGATGGCATTTTTGCCACAGCTCACAAATAGAAAAATATACAATGAGGATGGTGTGGGAGGAATGCATGTTTACTCTCCTTGGTGGCTTGATAATAAAAAATTGGATTTTCCAAGAGGTTATCATATTGAGGTTTGGGGTGGCATGGGTGCCCCAACTTATGGTACAGGTTTTAATGTGAATCATTTTAATAAATTTTTTGGATTGAAAGCTGGTGGATATGGTGATGTGTTAAGGTCTGATATGAAAAAATATTACGGATCTACAATTGGATTTTCAGGACGTGGAGAATCAGTAGCAATGAAAAGTAATTATTGTGAAATCGACCCCAATGAGGTTGATAAATACGGTGTTCCTGTATTGAGATTTAATTATAAATGGACTGATTATGAGATAAAACAAGCAAAACATATGCAGGATACTTTTGAAGAAATTATTCACAATATGGGTGGTCAACCTTTATGGAATAAGCCTGGTATTGAATCAAATTACGGTCTAACAAAACCTGGTGAAATTATTCATGAGGTTGGTACAACTCGTATGGGTAAAAACCCGAAAGACTCTGTTGTTGATCAGTTTGAAAGAATGCACGATGTTGATAATGTATTTGTGGTTGATGCTGGGCCTTTTGTTTCACAGGCAGATAAAAATCCAACATGGACCATTATGGCTTTAGCATGGAGGGCTTCTGACCATATTGTTTCAGAGTTTAAAAAACAAAATTTTTAATGAAAAGAAGAGATTCAATCAAAACTATAACTCTAGGTGTAATAGGAGCTTCATATTTATTAAATGGTTGTTATGGTGTTACTCAAGAAAAAATAAAGAGGTCTTTAACTCGATATAAATACGGTAGAACACCGCAAGAAAAATTATATGATGACAAACTCTTCAGTCAAGAATTTTTTACAGATGAAGAACTGACAATATTGAATAAATTATGTAATTTAATTTTACCGCCCAACGATTATGGGTCAATTGAGGAAGCTGAAGTTGTCCAACTAATCGAATTCATGGCCAAAGATATTCCCTCATATCAAAAACCTTTGAGAGATGGAATTGATTGGATAAATGAACAAAGTGAATTAAATTTTAACCAAAAGTTTATTGATATTTCCGAAAATTCACAGAAGCAGATTATTGATAAAATAGCATATTATGATCCCAACCTAGATATGAATGATTTGCCAGACGAAGTTCAATGGTTTAATTTATTACGAAATTTAACCTTAACAGGATATTTCACTTCTGAAGTTGGAATTAAAGAACTTGGTTATAAAGGAAATAGTCCAAATGTCTGGGATGGAGTCCCCCAAGAGGTGTTGGATGACCATGGTTTAAGTTATGACGAAGAATGGTTGTCAAAATTTGTAGATCAATCAAAAAGACTTGACACTGCAAAATGGGATGAAGATGGTAATTTAATCTCATAAAAAAAGCCGCATTAAACGGCTTTTTTTATGGCTTAAATTTCATTTAAATATAAAAATTACAATCCTATAGCTTTATTAAATTCTTCATCAGTAAATTCATTTCCGTAAAGAAGAGTTGAAAATCTATTAACTTCTGCAGCAATTTGAACAGCTGCCTTGATTTCTTCATCAGTTACTCCAACTCTCTTAGCAAAAATGATCTGTGCTTTTATACAATATTCACATTTTATTGCCGCTGATGCAGAGATTGCTGCAAGTCTCGCCTCTTTCGTTGTGGTGGGTCCCGATGAAAAAAGCTTATTCCAATCAGTAAAATATTGAGCTGCTTCAGATGCAATTGATTTTGGATACATTCTATTAAATGGACTTTTTTCAAGAAATTCCTGATAGTTTGATTCGTCAGTTTGCCCTAATGCATTTAATGATATAAATGCAAAAACAATTATTAAGATATTTTTTTTCATTTTTTTTTAAATTAATTATAGTTAAATGTAAAAAAAAAGCCCCAATTTTTGGGGCTTATTGTGGTACCTCGCAGAATCGAACTGCGGACACAAGGATTTTCAGTCCTTTGCTCTACCAACTGAGCTAAGGTACCATTGCATTTTAGCACAGCAAATATAAACGTTTTACTAGATATTAAACAAATTGCTAAAAACTTGTTTAATTTTACCATTGCTCGATGAATTTATTAATTGACATAGGTAACTCAAACTCTAAAATTGCAATAACAAAAGATTATACAATTATCAAAGAAATTAATTCCTCAAGTACATTGATTGAAAAAATAAAGGAATTATTTTCCAATTTTAAAATTACTCATTCTTCAATATCAAATGTTTCAGCTACAGATATTGAACTGATTAATTTTTTAAAAAAAAATAGCTGCTTTTTTGACTTAAAAAAGAATAATGACTTACCATTTAAAAATCCCTACAAAGAAGGTCTAGTTGGAGACGATCGTTTGGCCTTAGTTTGTGCTGCCCACAAAGATTATCCCAATGAAAATGTCTTAATTATTGATATTGGAACTTGTATAACGTATGATGTTAAAACAAAAAATAATGAATATTTGGCAGGTGGAATATCGCCAGGTTTAGGTTTGAGATATGANTCNATTAGNCAAAAAGCATTTTTAATAAAAAAAATCAANCCAANTTATCCNNANANCATNANAGCATTTGATACNGAATCATCTGTTAATATNGGNACTNTNTTGGGTANTCANCTNGAGATTGAGGGTTTTATNNAAAAATATTCAANNNAATANGATGATTTNAAAGTAATTATAACTGGNGGNGATTCAAATTNCTTGTCAGGTAAGATAAAAAACACCATATTTACAACTTCAAATTATGTTTTCAAAGGTCTAGAATTCCTTATAGAGGCAAACAAATAACATGAACAAAATTTCATTGCTTTTTATCATTTTATTTATTCAGCTGGGGTTTGCTCAAAAATCAAGTTATTCTCCTTACTCTTATTTTGGCGTAGGAGAAACTAATTTTTCAGCAACTGCTGAAAATAAAATGATGGGAGGCAATACTTCATATTATGATAGTGTGTCCGTAAACCTTAATGTTCCTGCATCGCTTTCCAAGCTAAGATTTGTCAATTATTCAGTTGGTATTAATCTTAAAACCAACAGATATGAGGTGGTGGAAAGTAATGTAAAAACAACTACTGCGAGCCTCAATTACTTATCTGTTTCTGTTCCTACGAAGATTTTGGGTTTTAACTTTGGGCTAAAACCAAATACGTCTGTTGGTTATCTTCTCGAATCAATGGACGAATCTACAGATCCAGTTACCAACAATAGATACGATGGTAATGGGGGTATAAATAGTGCATTTGTTGGTGTTGGTTTTGAGTTATTTAAAAATTTTGGTTTGGGTATTAGCTCATCATATTCTTTCGGAAATTTAAACCATTATCATTCAAGAATTTTAACAGATATTGAACTTTTTACAAGAGTTACAAGTGAATCATCATTGAGTGGAATTTCTTATAATTTTTCAGCAGTTTTTCAACAAAAATTTAGAAATAACATTCAAATATATAGCTCATTTGTTCATCAACCAGAGTCAACATTAAATTCAAAAAACAAACAGCTAATTGCAACTTTGAAATCAGACGGAGGTTTTGGGGGTGATGTAGAGAATATTGATTTATCATTAAATGGAAAGGATGAAACAAAAATTAGTATTCCCAGTTTTTCAAGTTTTGGAGTTGGGTTTGGTGAGGATAAAAAATGGTTTTTTGGTTTTAATCTCAAGTCAGTTAGTGGTAATGGTTATAGAAATGAATTGATGGCTCTAGATAATGTGAATTTTAATAAATACAAAGTTTATTCAACAGGTGGTTTTTATTTACCAAAATATGACTCCTTTACAAGCTTTTTTGACAGAGTAACATATAGATTTGGGTTAAAATATATCGATGGAGGGTTAGAAGTTAATCAACAGCCCATCAAGGACTTTGGTATAAATTTTGGTTTAGGTATACCAGTGGGCAGAATATCTAAAGCAAATATAGGTTTCGAGATTGGTCAAAGAGGTAAAAACAGTTTTGGTTTAATAAAAGAAAATTACCTCAATTTTATGGTCGGTGTATCACTCAATGATTTGTGGTTTATCAAATCCATGTATAATTAAATATGAAGAAGATTGTTTTTTTAATTTTTTTAATTTCTCTTACAAGCTTGAATTCTCAATCAAATATTGATTGCAACTCTAACCTTTCAATTTTTGCTGAATACTATAAAGTAAAAAATTTTGATGCAGCCTATGAACCATGGATGTCTGTTCGAAAAGACTGTCCAAAAATAAACCCAGCAATTTATTTTCAAGGTTCTAGAATGCTGGAAGATTTTATTAAGAAATCAGACGGTGAACAAAAAAAATCTTATCAACAAGATTTGTTGAAGTTGTATGACGAGTGGCTGTTAAATTTTCCTGCCTATAACGGTCGCTCAATAGTGGGTCAAATTATCTCGAACAAAGCGCAAAAAATGATTGATTACAAACTTGCCTCAAATAATGAGATTTTTGAAATTTTCGAAAAAGCATATCAAACTGATCCTGTAAGTTTTGACGATCCAAAACCACTTTACAATTATTTTAAGACTTATTTTCAGCTTTATAAACAAGGTGATAACGGAATCACATTAAATCAAATTTTTAATAAATATGAAGAATTGTCAGAAAGATTCAATTCAATAATTGATCAATATTCGAAACAGATCGATATAATTATAAATAAAGAAAATTCTGGAGTTGCATTAACATCAAGAGAAAAAAGAAATAAAAGAGCGTATGAAATCAATTCCAATGCTTCTAACATATACTTAAGAAATTTAAATGCTATTATAGCTAAGGAATCGACCTGTGAAAATTTAATTCCACTTTACAGAAAAAATTTAGAGGAAAATAAGACTAATCCAGTTTGGTTAAATAGGGCTGCAAGCAGAATGGATAGCAAAGAATGCTCGGATGATCCTCTATTTGTGGTNTTGGTTGAGCTTTTACATAATTTGAATCCATCTGCTAACTCGGCTTATTATCTTGGTTTGTTAAATGATAAGAAAAATAATAGTGAGGAAGCATTAAAGTTTTATAATGAGTCTATAGAACTTGAAACTGATAACATAAAAAAAGCACGAATTCTTTATAAAATTGCTACAAAATTTAAAAATACAAAACAGTTTTTCAGATCAAGAAACTATGCAAGACGTGCATTAGAATTTCAACCATCAATGGGAAGGGCACATCTTCTAATTGCTAATTTATACGCAAGTAGTGCAAATGGTTGTGGAAAAACTCAGTTTGAAAAAAGGTCGGTTTATTGGCTGGCGGAAAGGGAGGCTAGGAAAGCTGCCTCAATTGATGCCACAATTAGAAAAACTGCCATTAAAGCAGCTGAAAGCTATTCGGGAAGAGCACCTTCCAAAACTGATATTTTTACTGAAGGAAATTCAGGTAAAGTAATAACATTTGACTGTTGGATTGGGCTGTCAGTTACCGTTCCAACATTGTAATTAATGTTTAGAGTAATTCTTTTTTTTCTCATAACGTTAAATTTTTCGTGTAAAAATGATTTGAATAGTATCATTGATATCAATAAGTTTTCAAAAACACCGGCAGCAATAACCGAAAATTTTATTTTAAAATATACTGATTCAGCCCTGACTCGTGCAATTTTGGATTCTCCACTAAATATTGACTACACAAATCAAAAATTTCCATATTCAGAATTTCCTGAAGGATTAAATATTAAATTTTATGAAAACCAAGGTGATTCTACAAATATTTCTGCTGACTATGGAATTGTTTATTATAAAACTAAAATGGTTAGTTTAGTTGGTAGTGTAATTATTGAGACTTCTGACGGAAATAATATTAAATCCAGTCAAATATATTGGGACCCGGAGCAGGAGTGGTTATTTACTGAAGAAAATATTGTTTTTTCAAGTGATGAATATGACATTAATGCTAAAATGCTTGATGCTGACAGATCATTTAAATTATTAAAAACTGGACAACTCAATGGAAATTTTTTATTCGATGATAACTAATTTATTATGAAATATCATAAGATTTCAGAATTCGCATATTTAACCATTTCAATCGTAGTTTTTTTTGATATAATTTTTCTAAAACAGACTGTTGATGGAAATGTCCCTCTTTTAATATTAGGTGTTCTTTCTTTTTTAATGTTCCTTTTTAGAAGGCATTATAGGAAAAAATTTAATAACAGAAAGAATTCCAATCAATAAATTCTGAACGAGCGAGNACTCTTTAAATAATTCTTTCATTGTACTTATGATAGATATTTGTATTTTCGTCATCTAAATTTTTTTTATGGCGGCTTTAGGTAGTTTAAGACGAAACTCTTTTGTATTAATTTCTGTAATTGGTATGGCACTATTCGCATTTGTATTGACTGGAGTTTTCGATGGATCAGGTTTTCAATCTCAAGAACCAATTGGTGAGGTTAACGGTAAAGAGATTTCTCTTACAGAATTTAGAAATCAAGTTGATTTTTTAAAAAAATCATATAATTTTTCTGAACTGCAAGCCTTAAATACTTCATGGGATCAGCTGGTTAGAAAGGAAGTTTATAAACAAAGAATGGAACAATTAGGACTTGGCTCAGGNAAGGCGCATCTTGACTATTTCTTAGCAAATAATCCAAGCTTCAACTCTGATGAAAGGTTTTTAAATGATATTGGTGTTTTTGATATTGACAAGTTTACAGATTTTGTTCTCAACCTAAAGGATTTTAACCCTCAGGGTTATAGTCAATGGACCCTACAAGAACAAGAATTTAAAAATCAAATTGATCAAAATAACTATATCAACTTACTAAAGTCTGGAATGAATTCATCAAATTTTGAAGGTGAATTGGAGTTCTTGAAGTCAAACCTCTCTGCCAATATTAATTATGTAAAAATTCCTTACAGCTCAATTCCTGACAGCTTGATATCTGTTTCTAATGCTGAGGTAAAGTCTTATGTTAATAAAAACCCTGATGATTTTGAGCAAAAATCAACTAGAGATTTTGAATACGTTGTATTTAATGAAATACCATCTGCTAATGATGAAAGAGACTTGAGAGATAAATTAAATTCATTTTTAAATGATCGTGAGGAATTTAACCCCGTCTCTAATCTAAACGAATTCGTTAAGGGATTCAAGAATACAACTGATTTTGAGNTCTATGTTGACGAGAATTCCGATATTCCATATGATTCCTTATATAGACCCAAAGGTTACTTTGGTTCAAATCATGCCCAAATGATTTTCAACTTGAATAATGACCAAATATATGGTCCATACAAAGACGATGGTTACATGAAGCTTTCAAGAATGTTAGAAAAGAAAAAAAACGGTAATGTTAGAGCTAGCCATATATTAATTTCCTACAAGGGCTCTCAAAATGCTGCTCCATCTATTGAGAGATCTAAAAATGATGCCAGAATTGAGGCAAATAGGCTACTCAGATTAGCACGCACGAATCCTGATAATTTTTCAAGTTTGGCTCTAGAGTATTCTGACGGGCCGTCGAGTTCCAGTGGTGGTGATTTAGGGTTTTTCCAAGAGGGTATGATGGTAAAACCGTTTAATGATTATGTATTTAAAAATAGTATAGGAAGAATTGGTGTTGTAGAAACAGAATTCGGATTTCATGTTATTAAGGTTGTTGCAAAAGAAGATTTAGCAAAAGTTGCAACTATTGCTTTAAAGAATATTCCATCAAACTTTACAAGCGACTCTGTATTTAATGTTACCTCAAAATTTGAAATCGAACTTTCAAAATCTCGAGATCTTATCACTGCAGCAGATATTTTTGACTATGAGACAAAGTCATTGACTAATATTACACCTCTTGATCATGAACTACCGGTTCTAGGTAACCAGAGAAACTTAGTAAAATGGCTCTTTGAAAATGACACAAATATTGGTGATTATAAAAGATTTGATTTGACCTCTGGAGGATATGTTTTGGCTCAACTGAAAGCCATCGCTGATGAAGGTTTAATGGATGTAAATTCTGCATCATTATTAGCACTGCCAGAAATTAGAAAAAATAAAAAGGCAGATATAATTTTAAAGGAAAATAGAAAATATAAGAATTTAGATGAATTAGCCTCTGAAAAAAATCTTGAAATAGTTTCAGTCTCAGCCATAAATCAAAGTTCACCGGTCGTCTCACAGGCAGGATATGAACCACTAATTATTGGAAATGCTTTCGGATTAAGTCCTGGTGAAACATCAGATTTTTTTGCTGGTGAGGATGGTGTTTATATGATCAAGTTAGTTGATATCAATGAAGTTGATAGCCCACCAACTTACATCAGTTTTGAAAATCAATTATCTAATAAACGCAGGTCTGATGTGGAATCTAAAATTTTGGACTCTTTTAAAGATGGTTCCAAAATTATTGANAATAGGACTTTATACTATTAAAAAAAATCATTTCTATATTCCCAAAAAATACTTAGATAAAAAATAAAGTAAGTCATACTCAAGCAAAATTTTAAAACAATGCCAGTTAGTGTTCCTAAAATTGAGCCCAGGGCAGGCTTAAAGGAATTTTTCAAACTATTATTATTTATCATTTCACCTGCTACTGCACCGATTAGTGGTCCAAGTAATATTCCTAATGGACCCATCAGAAAAATCCCAATTAATAGACCTAAACTCGCACCAATTTGTCCTCCGTAGGAACCGCCCAGTTTTTTTACACCATATATTGGTGTAACAAAATCTACTAAAAAAACTAAAACTGCAACTGAAAAGGTTATTAAAACAAACTTCAAATTAAAAGGTACAGCATCGGTTAAATTTAAAATCAGTATTCCGAACCAAGATGTAATAGGTCCAGGAATTACAGGTAAAAAGCTTCCAACTATGCCTGTTAAGCATAAGATTATACCAATAACAAAAATTAAAATGTCCATAAGGCTTTATTAAAGTAATTTTGTATTTTAAGACAAATGTCCATTTTAAAATTAAATNACATTAAATTTTTTTTCATTTTTTCTNTTTTAAATTTTTTTTCTTGTGATGTNCTTGAGAAAAAACCAAATGAAATGNGTGAANAATTNATTTGGACAGCNAACGATGAATATCCAACAGTAATTGAATGTGAAAATGTTGTTGANACANAAGATAGATTAAATTGTTTTTATGAATATTTATATGAATATCTGTCAAANAATTTAAAANACANNNATGATGTTAAAAATCTAGAATTTAATGATTCCATTATGATTAAAATAATTGTTGATAAAAANGGAAANGTNTACCCNTCNGAAATNANNTTCAAAAATCCGGAATATTATAATGAAAAAATCAACTCNATTATATATGAACTNCTTGANTCAATGCCTANAGTTNTTCCNGCAGTTAAAACNGACTATGGAGTCAAGGTNAAATCGCAATTTGATTTNCCACTAATTTTAAANNTNAAAAAATGAGTTCAAANATTATTTTAGGAATTGACCCAGGAACAAACATAATGGGATANGGTTTGNTNATTNNTNANGAAAAAAANATATCTCTTTTNGATTTTGGTGAAATTAATATGANTAAAATAAAAGATCANTNTNTAAAACTGGATAAGGTTTACAAATCTGTAATTGATATTATTGATACTTATAAGCCAGATGAAATTGCAATTGAGGCACCTTTTTTTGGTAAAAATGTTCAATCAATGTTAAAGCTTGGTAGGGCACAGGGTGTAGCAATGGCCGCGGGCATTTCTAGGCAAATCCCAATCAAAGAGTACTCACCAAAAAAAATAAAAATGGCAATTACAGGAAATGGTAATTCCTCTAAAGAGCAAGTTGCCAAAATGTTACAATCTATTCTGAGATTTGANGAGATTCCAAAAAAATTGGATTCAACTGATGGATTAGCAGCTGCAGTATGCCATTTTTACAATGAAAATAATGTTGTTGGTAATGTTAAATACTCGGGCTGGGATTCATTTTTAAAAAATAATCCTGACCGGCTAAAAAATTAAATTTGGCAGGAATATATATACATATTCCATTTTGTAAAAAAGCATGTAGCTATTGTAATTTTCATTTTTCAACATCAATGGCGCTCTATGATAAGATGATTAAAGCCATCAAAAAAGAAATTATTATCAGGTCAAAAAATTATAATGATGAAATTCAAACTATTTACTATGGTGGCGGCACTCCTTCATTACTGAAAATAAAAGATATAAATGATATTTTTAAATCTATCCAAAACAACTATAACTTATCTAAGAACTTAGAAGTTACAATTGAAGCAAATCCAGACGACTTAACAAAAAGTAAGTTGAAATCTTTAAGCAAAACAAAAATCAATAGGATTAGTTTAGGAATACAAACATTGAATGATGATGCACTTAAATTAATGAAGAGAGTTCATTCATCTAAACAATCAATCGAATCAATTGAAAATTCATTATTATTCTTTAATAACTTGTCAATAGATTTGATATATGGAATACCAGACTCAGATTTAAAAAGTTTGGATAAAGACTTAAGACTATTACAATACTATGACATAAAACATGTTTCAGCATACGCGTTAACTGTTGAATCAAAAACCTTATTGGAGTTTCAGGTTAATAAAAAATTGATAACCATGCCAAACGACGAAGAGATTTACAATCAGTACATGCATATTAACTCATTTTTGTCCAATGATGGTTATATAAATTACGAAATGAATAGCTATGCAAAAAAAGGATTTTTTTCAAAAAATAATTCAGGGTACTGGCTTAGAAAAAAATATATTGGAATTGGACCCTCTGCTCACACTTTCGATGGGTTTTCAAGAAGTTGGAATATTTCGAATAATGCAAAATATATTAGTCATATCAATGCAGGCAAATTAAATTCTAAAAGAGAAGTGCTTTCAAAAATTGATTCATACAACGAGTATGTGATGACTGGACTGAGAACCATGTGGGGTGTTTCAACAACATATATCTTAAAAAATTTTGGTGAAAAATTTTATGAACACTTTTTAAATGGTACAAAAAAGCACATAAAATCAAAAAATTTATCCAAAAATGGAGACCTGTACACTGTTTCTAAAAAAGGGAGATTTTTAACTGATGGAATTGCAGCCGAACTTTTCCTTATCAAACTTAAATAGCTATTTTGTATAGTGGTGGTAAAACTTTGTAATTGTTTCAATACCATTTAAAAAATTTGAAACTCCAAAATGTTCATTCGGAGAGTGAATAGCATCTGAATCAAGACCAAAACCCATTAAAATTGTTTTACTTTTTAATGTTTTTTCAAATTGTGCAATTATTGGTATTGAACCTCCATCTCTTGTTGGTATGGGTTCTTTTTTGAATACATCTTTGTAAGCTTCAGAGGCTGATTTATATGCCTTTGATTCAGTTGAAGTCAAATACGGCTCACCACCGTGGTGTTCTGTAACTTTAACTGTTACGTTAGGAGATGCTATTTTATTTATATAATCAGAAAATTGTTTGCTTATTTTTCTCCATTTTTGGTTTGGCACCAATCTCATAGAGATTTTTGCAAATGCTTTGCTGGGTATGACAGTCTTTGAGCCCTCTTCAGTATATCCGCCCCATATTCCATTAACATCTAAACATGGTCTGATTGATCTACGCTCAATTGAAGAGTATCCATCCTCACCAGAAGGATTATTTAATCCAACAGATTTTGCATAATCAATCTCTGAGAAGGGTATAGATTCCATTTTTTCTCTCTCTGGTTTGCTGTATTCGATAACGTCANTGGTNAATACTTGNCAGGTATCGTTACTTTATTTTGATTATCGTGAAGATGATTGATAATCCTTGATAGTTCATTGATTGGATTAATTACT
>FUFK010045108.1_pt1 | contig 14851 bp, 18 predicted proteins | sample 1021851 | NCBI WGS metagenome assembly FUFK01 (sample SAMEA51879418, study PRJEB19060) | metagenome | reverse complement strand
ATTTATTGAAAAAAAACAACAGGGAGAGGTTCTCAAACGCTGTACTGCAAGCAATATCTGCATTATTCGATAGCACCTTATTGTCTGCTGGTTTCATCAATTGTCGCATAACTCACATTATGCGACGGATAGGTGCACGGAAAATCAGTTCATTTCACCAAACTTGAAATTCTGGAGTTCTTCATCAGGAATTTTGAACACACCAACCAAGGGAGGGCCGAGTAAAAGCCCCTCAATACCGCCATCTTCAGAATCGAGAGTGTTTTGGATCTCGTTTGAGATTAGTCGCCAAGCCTCCTCGGAAACAAAAGCAGATTGAACCAACATCATCGAGTTCGTTTCGGCAGCCAAACCCAGCCAAGCTCCTATGCATCCTTCTTGACGACGTTTGAATTCTTGACGTGCCTTCAGCATCCGACGTAATCTGGCATCCGAACCTTTCTTCCCTGAACAGACAATCGTTTCAACCCAAGCCATGAATATCACCTTTCCATTATACAAAAGAGACTTACTAGAATTATATTTTGAAAGTAATGAATTGAAGACTCAATGCGAGACGAAATTTCCGTTGAGCACGGTTGCGGAAAACGGAGATGAGGAGGGGCGCAACACCATCGATTCCCAATGTATGCCATCAACGATATTGAAATTCGCAGCAGCACCTTCAGCAATGATGCCATGAGGTATGTCGGATGGATGTGGCGTGGTTCGCGCAGCGTTGACCGTTACGGCCGCCACAGCTTGTAGTGGATGCATACCGCACCGTTGAACCATCAAAGAGCACATGAACGGTAGGCTAAGTGTACGGCAATTGGGGTTGAAATCTGAAGCAAGAGTAAATGGAATCGACTCGTCAACGACCTCCACCATATTCGGCCATGCATCCCCCATCGCATACGGGGTACCGGGTAGGAATCCAGTATTGACGCCACACTCTTTCATTTTCAATCGGACATCCATTGGCGTATGATAGGCATGGTCTGCTGTTTCCACACCCAAATCTGCAGCGAGAGTTCCTCCGCCACCGTCTGCGAATTCATCTATATGCATCCGAAGTGCCAAACCTTCGTTCCTTGATGCCTGTAAAACGGTCTCACTTTGCTCTGTGGAAAACCAACCTGGCTCACAAAAGACATCAGCCGAACGTGCAATGTTCTGTTCAACAATAGCTGGTAATTGTTCAGAGACCAATTCTTCAACGTATGAGTCTGCATTTTGTCCTCGGGGGATATCATGGGCGCCCATCCACGTGTGATCGATGGTCGGCGTGCCTGCATTATTGTTCAATTCCTCAGCAATCTCAAGGAGACGTAGTTCTGAATCAACATTCAATCCGTATCCACTCTTTGCTTCGAGGTGAGTTGTTCCAGTATGCAGCGCCTCCCTCAACCGCTGATAACCCAAGACCCGGAGGGTATCGTCGGATGCAGTCCTGGTTTGGTGGACAGTGTATTGGATGCCACCTCCAAGAGATGCAATTTCAGCGTAACTCTTGCCCTCTCTTCTCCATGATACTTCTCTCGAACGGTCGCCAGCCCAGAGCAGGTGCGTATGGCCATCGATAAGACCAGGAACGATGGCTTGACCCTCTAGGTCAAAACAAGTCGTCTCACCAACGACCGAGTGGCGCCCTTGTGGGATCGAATACTCTTCAATCAACTCTTGTGAATCTTTGATTGTTTTAATTACACCATCTTCAACAACAATTCCCTTTCCAGGGGCTTCAACTGATTTTTCATGGAGTTGGCCATCCCCATGACGAAAGGAAACGAGCGGCCCGATGTTGACAAACACGCTCCGCATGAACCGGTAAGTGAGAAGAGGGTTGAAGAACAATCGGTCTGTGGAGAACCCATGGCAGGATGGACGCTCGGTATTGAAACCACGGCGCACACGCTGTCCTTCGGTCTCGTCGATGACCAAGGCATCCCTTATCCTGCTGCAAGCGACACGTTGCGTCCAGACCAGGGCGGCATTCATCCAAGGGAGGCTGCCGACCACCACAAGGACGTGGCTGCCGGCTTGTTTCAAAAGGTTCTCGAACAACACGACCTCACCGTTGATGACATCAGCGCCGTGGCGTATTCCCAAGGCCCTGGACTTGGGCCATGCTTGCGAGTTGGCGCAGCCGTAGCTCGCGGTCTAGCGACCCGGATGGACGTGCCGCTCATCGGCGTGAATCACTGTGTTGCCCATATTGAAATCGGGCGTCAACAATGCGGTTGTGATGACCCTGTTTTGCTCTATGTCTCGGGAGGTAATACACAGGTCATTGCACGCCTGAACGGCCGCTATCGTGTGTTGGGTGAAACATTGGATATCGGTATTGGAAACATGCTTGATAAATTTGCTAGAAATCAAGGCATTCCATTCCCTGGTGGTCCAAAGATTGAGCAGTTGGCTAAAGAATACCTCGAAGAGAATCCCCATCCCGACATGGAGGGGCTCCAATTGCCCTATGCTGTGCGGGGCATGGATCTCGCATTTTCCGGACTATTGACCGCTGCACAACGCCTCATTGACAACGGTGCTCCGCTCAATGCTGTTTGCTGGTCATTGCAGGAGCATGCTTTTGCATCGTGTGTTGAAGTCGCTGAACGTGCCATGGCGCACACCGGTAAGTCAGAACTCCTTTTAGGAGGTGGCGTTGCTTGCAATCAACGAATTCGCACGATGTGTGAAGAGATGTCATCCGACCGCGAGGGTGCCTCATTTGCACCACCTCGCATGTATTGTATTGATAACGGCACCATGATCGCTCTTCTCGGGTGGCTTGAGTTGAAGAAGCGAACCACTTCGCTCGAGCAAAGCGCCATTGATCAATACCTGCGAACGGACCAAACGCCAATCGCTTGGTCATGACGAAAAGAGATGAATACGGTTTTTAACGGGTAGCGAGCACAATCACTTGGGGGACTTATCAATCACCGGACGAAGGGGTAGAAAAGAGGAGTTCAATCCTTTCGCAAAAGACGCTTCGCAGCAACACCGACGTCGCCGAGAAGACCGTGAGCGACAACATGCTCGCCGACCTGCTGCACCTGCCGAAGCCCCTGTCAATCAACCCCGTGACATCAAAGCCGATTTCGAACGAAAGCAACGTGAAGCCATTGAAAAGTTGGAACAGAAAGGCGATGTTGCAACACCCGAGGTCGCACCTGCCCCTGTTCGGGTGGATGTTCCAAAGAAAAAGGAAGAAAAACCGCTTGTTCAAACTCACGAAGACCGACTCGCAGAATTACGAAGAAAGTCAGAAGAAGCCAAAATGAGTGCATCGCGTATTGAATCCAGTCCGGAATCAACTTCCCAAGCCGCTCAGACTGCAGAACCAGCCATACAAGTATCGGATGATGACCTGGAACCCGAGTTAACCTCTCTTGAACGTGAGTCAGAAGTCATCGCACCTGCCAAACGCGTCAAGAATGTGTTTGCAAAAATCGAAACCAAAGTTGAACCCAAGCAAGACCGAAGACGTCGTCGTCGGTGGGATAAAAAGGGCGGCGGCCGTCAAAAACAAGAAAAGAAACTCAACCGACAGAAGTATTTGGAATACAAATATGCTGCAAAAGACATCCTTGACAATCCCAATGTTCCCGAAGAACACCGGTCAAACGTCTTGGGCCAAATATGGGCCAAAGGTGAGCGTTTGGGCATTGATGAATGTCTAGACTTTATTGAGCAAAAGGAAGCTGAACTCGTAATACCGGAAGATGTTGGTACTCAATTAAAGGATCTCGTCAAGCGTATGACGACTCGGAGATGAAGATATGAGTGATTTGAAAGTAGCAGAAAACATCGTAGCGAGCGTGCATTATACCGGAACACTACCTGATACGGGTGAAGTGTTTGACAGCAGCGAAGGCCGAGATCCTCTGACCTTTTTGGTCGGACACCGACAAATGATACCTGGTTTTGAAGAGGAATTAATGGGGGCAACCAAAGGTGAACGCAGGAAATTCACCCTCGAACCAGAGCGTGCNTATGGTCCCCGAGATGATGATGCTGTCCTTGAAATCCCTCGAGGGAATTTTGCTCAGTTGGAAGAAATGGGTGGAGCTCCACTGGAAGCGGGCATGACTCTGGTTGCGCAAATGCCACACGGACCTGCGCAATTCACCGTAGTGGCCCTCTCCGATGAAACCGTAACTGCAGATTTCAACCCTCCTATGGCTGGTAAATCCCTGACATTTTCTGTGGAAGTCGTTGAATTGCGGGAAGCCTCGGAAGAAGAATTGGCACACGGCCATGCGCACGGACCTGGCGGCGTAGACCACTGAATCTAGGCGAGTCTTGATGAAGTGCCTGCCCTTGTGGGATGCATGGGCAGTGAACGAAAGGCAGAATGGAATACCCTCAGCGGTATACCGTTGCCCCTTTCCCTCAATCCTAATGATGCCCTCGAGGATTTACCTCCGGCCGGACAACCACCATACACGCGGGGAATTCACGAAACCATGTACCGTTCACGCTTGTGGACCATGCGCCAATACGCTGGATTTTCAAGTGCAGAAGCCACAAATGAGCGTTTCAAACTCCTCCTCGAACGAGGACAAATGGGCCTCTCGGTCGCATTTGATTTGCCAACGCAACTCGGTTTGGATGCCGATGATGAGTTATCCTATGGTGAAGTGGGTAAGGTTGGAGTCTCCATTTCCTCAGTAGAAGATATGAAACTCCTCTTCGACGGTATTCCCCTGGATGCTGTCAGCACGTCAATGACCATCAACGCCCCTGCCATGGTGCTCCTCGCCATGTACATCGTTACGGCTGAAGAGCAAGGGGCTAGCATGGCCGACTTGAAAGGAACCATACAAAATGACATTCTCAAGGAATACATCGCGCGAGGAACCTATGTGTTCCCACCCACGCAGAGCATGAGGTTGATCACAGACATCTTCGAATTTTGTGCCGAACATGTGCCCAAGTGGAACACCATTTCAATTTCAGGCTACCATATTCGGGAAGCAGGTTCAACCGCCATTCAAGAGGTGGCCTTCACGCTCGCCAATGCACTCGCCTATGTTGAGGCGGCCGTTGCAACAGGATTAGAGGTGGACACTTTTGCACCCCGGTTGTCGTTTTTCTTTAATTGCCACAACGACTTTTTTGAAGAAATTGCAAAATTCAGGGCCGCACGTACGCTTTGGCATGACCTCATGAAACAACGATATGACCCCCAAAATCCCAAATCCACGATGCTGCGTTTCCATACACAAGTGGCTGGCGTCAGTCTGACCGCTCAGCAACCATTGAACAACGTCGCACGAGTCACAATACAAGCGCTTGCGGCTGTACTTGGAGGCACTCAGAGCCTCCACACCAATTCCTATGATGAAGCCCTGGGATTACCGACTGAAGCCTCAGCCACTGTCGCTTTGCGGACCCAACAAATCATTGCTGAAGAATCCGGTGTGGCCGATACAGTTGACCCCATCGCTGGCTCTTGGCACGTAGAGCAACTAACTCGCAATATCTACGATGCTGCAATGGCACTCATCAATGAAATCGAATCAAAAGGAGGCGCACTTTCAGCCATCGAGCAAGGTTGGCAACAACATGAAATTCATCTCTCTGCGTACCAATATCTCAACGAGGTCGAAAAGAACCAACGCAATATCGTTGGCGTCAATTACGGCACCATGGACGAAATCGAAGGCATCCCCATTATGAAAACCGATGCTACGTTGGGCGAGCGTCAAGCCAAGAGGTTAGCGCAACTCCGCTCTACGCGTGACGGTAATGCAGTGTCTCAAGCACTTGATGCCATTCGTGAGGCGGCAGAGGCAGGGAGCAATTTGTTCCCACTGGTCATTGACGCTGTCCGTCTTCGTGCAACATTGGGAGAAATCATGTCCTCGATGAAAGATAAATTTGGCACGTACATGGCGCCAAGTGGGTTTTGAGGTGTTCGCATGAGTTTTGGCCCCATCCACATCGACCACATTGGAATCGCAACACAACGCCTTGAAGACAACAGCCCTTTCTGGCGGTTGATTGGTCTTGCTCAGGGCGAGCACGATGAAACCGTTGCAGACCAAGGGGTCACCACGCGCTTCTTCTCGACATCATCTCCCAGTGATGATGCACCGGTAGCAAAAATTGAGCTGCTTGAACCGACCGGCGAAGATACGCCAATTGGCAAGTTTCTTGCTAAGAGAGGTCCAGGTGTGCAGCAAGTTTGCTTTTCCGTTGGTGATCTTTCTGGGCTCCTGGAGCATCTTACTGAAAATGGTGTGCGGCTTATCGATGAGAAGCCACGATTGGGTGCAGGTGGCAAGATGATTGCTTTCGTTCATCCCAATTCAACGGGTGGCGTTCTCGTTGAATTGAGCCAACGAGCCTAAGAGAGCAATGCCAACACCTATAATCGGCCTTGACCTTCTTCCAAATGATGAGGACCTGCATCGACCAGTTGCTCGCCCTGCCCCACATAGATGCCCCCAGTTTGAAGGGCGAAGTGAATTATCTCGCTGGACGTTTGGAGCAACTTCGCGTTCAACGAACGATTTCCAATGATGCTTACCTCGATGCCGGCGCCATCCAGGGCGCCATTGAATTGGTGGCGAACATGATTGACATGGGGGTCCCTCAAACAGAAATTCAAGAACATCTTCGCTCNACGCTCCACCGAGCAAACCGAATTGAGACCAAACACCCTGGCCTGAATTGGGCAGTAGAATCCGGTCGCGCGAGTTGAGTCGGCCATGGGGCCAACATTGCTCTCCGTTCGGAGTGCTTCGAAGCGCTTCGGTGATGTCGTTGCATTGGAAAGCGTTGACCTCGACATACGCGAAGGTGAAATTATTGGACTCGTGGGGTCAAACGGGGCTGGAAAGACAACATTACTTCGTCTCCTTTCAGGCGTTTACCGTCCTACTGGAGGAGAGGTCCAGCTGGCAGATGGTACGCAGGTTGAACATGGACGTCATCAACTCGGCGTCGTGCCTGAAAACACGGGCTTGTACGCACGATTAACGGCTTGGGAAAACATTCGGTATCACGCAAGAATCCACGGTATTTCAGATGATGAAGCGTGGAAGCGTACGATGTATTTCGCCCAATATTTGGATATGGCTGATGTGCTTGGACGACATACCAAGGGATTTTCGCGGGGCATGCGTCAAAAAACTGCTTTGTTGCGAGCCCTTGTCCACGCTCCAAGTGTGCTCTTGCTCGATGAGCCAACTGCAGGACTTGACGTAACGAGTGCTAGAACCGTCAGGGAACTTGTCCGTCAGCTTGGCCAACAAGGTGGAACTGTGATTTACTCCACTCATCAACTTGCTGAAGCGCAACGTGTTTGCAATCGAATTGTCATCATTCACAACGGACAGGTGCGAGCAGATGGTACGCCACAAGAACTGCTTGACCAGACGCAGACGGAACATCTTGAGGAAGCTTATGTGGCGCTGACCGCCGATGTTGCTCGTCCACGGCAAGAAGATGACAAACCACTCTCAAAGTGGTCATCGTGGTGGCGAGGCATCTTCACTCCGAAGACACCAAAGGAGGTCGGCGAGGATGAGTAAATCCAGTTTACGCGTACGAGCCATTGCCAAAAAGGAGTTGGTGGAGTTTGTGCGGGACTGGCGCACCATTCTCGCCATCCTCATCATTCCACTCTTGATGTTCCCTTTGCTGTTTATTCTATTCCCCCTGCTACTGGCATCTGAGGCAGCAGAACTCGATGCTATTGTGGTTGATGTTATCGTCCAAGGCGACGACATCCCTGCTGACATGGGATTGTTGCTCAATAATTCCACACTCAATATTACCTACGAGCCATTACCTGTTTTGGAGGCGCTTTCTACACCGCAAGGCGACGAGGAGCGACTGAGAAATGGAAGCGTGGACGTTATTCTTAGGCTTCGTATGAACGAGAGCATCTTGGAATATGCGGTCTTGTACCTCTCAACCTCTGAGCAAAGTTTGGAAGCGAGGAGCCGTACGTTCGACATTCTTGCAGGATGGGAGCACAACGAAACCGTTCAGCGAATTGAGGCCGCTGGACTTGACCCCGACCAAACACTTGACCCACTTCAGTGGGACGGTGATACCTCACAAAGTGACGTTGCGACACAAGGTGAACAAGCCGGTATGGCGCTCTCGTTATTCATCCCGCTGGTGTTGTCTGTCTGGACCTTTTCTTCAGCCATACAACCTTCGATTGACATGACGGCCGGTGAACGTGAACGTGGTACCTTGGAAGCCTTGCTTGGTCTCCCCTGTACGCGAATGGAATTGTTGTTGGGCAAGTGGTTGGCCGTTGCGACGATCACGGGCGTCGGCGTCTTATTGCAGGTTGCTGGATTGCTCTTCGCGATTGGTTATCTTGCCACATCCGATATTATCTCGGCGCCAAGCGTGTCCCTCACGGCCTTGCTGCTTTTGTGTTTGGCCGTCATTTTATTTGCCATCATGGTGGTCGCGTTTGAACTTGCCTTGGCGATGCGATCTCATAGCGTGAAGGAAGCAGGCTCAATCCTTGGACCTGCTGTTCTCATCATCCTCTTCCCNGCCCTGTTTACTCAAGTCATTAATCTCGATGGNATTGAGGCCTTCTGGTTTGCCATTCCCGTGGTCAACGTCTTGTTGGCCTTGCGCGAGTTATTGATGAACAGAATCATCTACGGTCATATCGCCATTTGGTTGGTGTCTTCCACACTCTACGCCTTGGGTGCTGCATATTATGCGGCTCGTCAATTCAGCAGAGAAGACATCGTAACGAGTTTGTCCTAGGCTCCAAAGGCGATAAGCGCCTCACGAACAATGGTGACAATGAGGTCAATTTCCTCTGATGTGATGTTGAAGTGAGGGGTGAATCGAAGAGCATTTTCTCCTCCGTGAATCACGCCCAAACCTCGACGTCGGCACCATGGTTCAACAGCGTCCATGCCCACAACTGGAAATTGACTCGGCTCTAATTCTGCACTGCAAAGGAGGCCGGTGCCCTGGACTTTGGTGATGACCTTCGGAAATTCGTCTTGAAGGGCCTTGAATTTCTCAACGAACTCATCACCTCGGTCTCGAATATTCTGGCGCAACTCAGGCGTGATGCCATCCAACACCGACACGGCTGTTTCAAGGGCCCGAGGGTTGGTGGTCATCGTGTTGCCGTAGATACCGGTCACATAGAGTTGCGATGCTCGTTCATTCATACCGAGGACTGAGAGAGGATATTGGCCAGCATTCATGGCCTTTGACCAGGTTTCAAGGTCGGGTGCTTCGCAATCTTGGAATCCTGCATAATCAACAACGGACAANGTTCCTTGGCCTCGAATCCCCGCTTGAATTGAGTCGACCAATAGCATGCTGTCATGTTCCAATGTCAACCGTCGCGCAGCATCATAGAATGTCCTCGAAACACATTGACCGGGATTTCCTTCACCTTGCACCGGTTCAATTGCAAGCAATTCAATGAACACGTTATTTGCAGCGGCATCTGCAAATGCATGTTCCAACGCCTCGACATCGTTGGCAGGCACCAAAATGAGGTTGTCTCGGTTTTGGAAACTGGCGAGGTGTTGGTCGTATTTTCCCTTACATGAATGTGACATTTGTGCTGGTCGGTCCGTTCGTCCGTGGAAGCCTTGTTCAATGGCCATCATTTTGATGATTTTTCCCTCATGTTTGCCACCGGGTTGCGTCATCAATTTTGCATTCACATCAGCAATTCGTAGACTGACGGTGACCGATTCTGAGCCGCTGTTCATGCAGATGAATTTCTCAAAAGGACATGAGCCCCGCGTGTGTCCGAGTTCTTTTCTGAGTCGCTCTTCAAGACGCTTTTGTGAAAACGAAGCCGTCATCACATTTGCCATGACCCAATTATCGGCCATTGATTCAATGACNCGTGACGGCCCATGGCCACCACCCAGCATACCGTAGCCACCATTATCGTGAATAACGGCGCCGTGAGAAGATACAATCCATGGGCCCCTTGCTGCAAGGGCGACGTATGGATTAACTGTAGCAGGATTGTAAAAGTTGACAAATCCTTCTTGCAAGGTTGTGATCAATTCTCGTTCATCTGAATTGGGGTAGAGTTGGGGATATTCATCCNNCATGGCTTGGGAACGAACAACGGCTTCCTCGATGGCCAAGGACAATGAAGGGTCAATCTTCAGGAAAGCTTTGATCTCTTCATCGCTAAGACCGGGTGTGTCAATATTGCCTACGCTGGCTCGTATCTCATGGAGGAGGGCCAATTGCCCGGTGGCAACACCTGTCTGCATGGTGTGTTTTCCTCCGAGGTATCCTTTGAACATTGGCACACCTTAGGTAGAGAAAGAATAAATCGAATTCCNAATAATACCTCAGTAATACTTGGCGAATACTTAAATGGATTCGGACGGCAGCGGATTTCATGCCGAAGGTGTCGTTGGACATGCCACAAGAATTGGTGGATGATTTGAGGCTACACGTAGGAGATGAACACAAATTTGTCAGCCTCGCTGATGCAATTCGTACAGCCTGCCGCAAATTGCTTGACCAACTTGATTCTATTGACTTGATGCATGGAAGGAGGAATGAATGAATGGTAAGTGAGCATGAAGCCCAAGAAGCTGTGAAAACCCTGCTGGGCTATATTGAGGGCGAAGGAAATGTCGACCGTGAAGGATTGCTCGACACGCCTAAGCGTGTTGTTGAATCATGGACTGAGATTTTTGCAGGATACAACATGGACGCCAGTGAGCTCCTCCAGGCAACCTTCAATGCTGAAGGCTACGATGGTATCGTTCTCCTTCGGAACATTGAGTTTACCTCCACATGTGAACACCATCTCCAACCGTTCCGGGGGCGCGCACACATTGCTTACATCCCCGTTGAGCGTATTGTTGGCATCAGTAAATTAGCACGTATCCTTGAACTTCATGCAAGACGGCTTCAAAATCAAGAGCGTATCACCAAAGGAATTTCGGATGATTTGGAGCGCGAACTTGAACCGCTTGGTTCAGCCGTGATCATCGAAGCATCGCATGGCTGCATGCAATGCAGAGGGGTGGCGAAGCAGCAGGCCGTCATGACGACATCGGCCATGCGTGGCGTGTTCTTTGAACGCCCGGAAGCCCGTCAGGAATTGATGCAACTTATTCAACAGCCAAACCTTTGAGGTGGACTCCGTGGCACCTCAAGGATTGCATGAGAAACTGGAAGAACCAGCGGTTCTCGATGGTGACATGGCCAAATCCTACAACATTGTTGAAATCTTTCATTCGGTTCAGGGCGAAGGTTATCGCAGTGGAATCCCTCATGTTTTCATTCGGTTTGGCGTTTGCAACTTGCGATGCGAATGGTGCGATACGAATTTTGATGTCTACGAAGAAAAAACGACAGCTGAGATCATGAAGGTTGTCGGCCAATTCCCCTGTAAAAACATCATATTCACAGGAGGTGAGCCCATGCTTAACGATCTCTGGCCACTTGCAAGGGTCTTGAAAAAAGACGGCTATCACCTCTCTGTAGAATCAAATGGAACGATTGCCATACCTGCGGGATTATTGGATTGGATTTGCATATCCCCAAAGGACCAGATGTATCCAAATGTCTCGATTAAACAACGAGCCGGTGACGAGCTGAAATGTGTGTATGTGGGTCAGCCGCTATCAATGTATGACGGTTTGAAAGATGGATTTTCACACCATTTCCTCCAACCTTGCTACGATGAAGAAGCCTCTGTTGAAGAAAATGGACGTAGTTTTGCACTGACCGAAGCCGTGGTCAAAGAGAATCCTGAATGGCGGCTGTCATTACAAACCCACAAATGGATGGGTATTCTTTGAAGGGTGATACAATGAAACTGGCAATCATGGCCCTCAGCGGAGGTATGGACTCCTCTTCCCTCCTGCTTCATCTTCTCCGAGAAGAGTACGAAGTTACCGCCATCTCGTTTAACTATGGCCAAAAACATGTGGTGGAACTCGAGCGAGCAACTTCTTTGGTGGATTACCTCGCATCAAAAGGCCANAAAGTAGTCCATCAAGTCGCGGATTTGAGTTCTGCAACGGGCTTGTTTGAGAGCCATCTCCTCCAAAATGGAGGGGATGTACCTGAAGGTCATTACGAAGAAGAGAACATGAAGGCCACGGTCGTCCCGAATCGAAATGCTCTGTTCTCATCCTTGCTCTACGGCGTCGCACTCTCCCAAGCCACCAAGCACAACACCAACGCAGAAGTTGTTCTCGGCGTCCACAGCGGAGACCATGCGATTTATCCTGACTGCAGGCCCGAATTTTATCGTGCCCTTGANCACGCTTTTGCTATCGGAAATTGGGAAAGCGAGCGCATCTCGTTTACACTTCCATATTTGGAAATGGATAAAGNGGGNATTCTTCGAGATGCAGAAATTTCAANCGAANCCTTGGGCCTTGATTTTGACGAAGTGTTCTCTCGTACGATAACATCCTACGCACCTGATGAAGATGGGCGCTCCCACGGTGCCACGGGTTCAGATGTAGAACGAATTCTCGCCTTCCATGCCATTGGCCGAAAAGATCCCGTTGAATACGTCAAACCATGGGATGAAGTTTTGGCTGATGCCTTGGAGACTGAACGCGTCCACCTTGACAACGAGTACAGAAATCGACTGACAGAACTCCAATACCATGTGACACGTGAAGCAGGAACTGAGCGTGCATTCACTGGAATATATTGGGATGAGAAGAGGGCCGGAGATTATCGGTGCATCTGCTGCTCAACGCTTTTGTTCACTTCATCAATGAAATTTGATTCGGGCTGTGGATGGCCGTCGTTCCACACCGAACACAAAGAAGCCAATATCCGAAGAATCGACGACAACAGCCATGGTATGGTCCGTGTTGAAGTCCGGTGTGATGTGTGCGATGCTCACTTGGGCCATGTTTTCAACGACGGCCCTGCNGCCTACGGNGGNGANCGTTANTGCATCAATTCAGCCTCNCTCATATTTGAACAACAAGAGGAGGAGAATACATGACGACCACCATACGACGATATGTTGAGACCGATACGGGCCACCGCGTGCCAAACCACAAATCAAAATGCAAACACTTGCATGGCCATCGCTATCGTTTTGAAGCGGAAATTGAGGGAGATGTCGTGGATGTTCCAGGGGTATCAGACGAGGGAATGTTGATGGATTTTTCAGACATCAGTCATATTCTCATGGAACATGTCCACGATGTCATTGACCATGCATTTGTTCTCTATGAAGGAGATGAAGAAGCAAAGAAAGGCCTGCGAGTGCATGGGCGACGGGCACCGTACAGTGATTGTTCCGTTCATCCCAACGGCAGAAAANCTTGCAAAGTGGGCGTTTGATGCAGTCGCCCCCCACATCACATCATCCTACGGCAATCGATTGCGATTGGTCGCCATGCACTGTCGGGANACACCCAAATCTGTGGCCACGTGGCGACCGATCTCAGCGTAATTTACGACGATGTTCTTTCATCCAAGCATCATCGTCTGAAGCGAATTCCAAAGCCGTAGTCGCTTCGACAAAGGCACCAATCAATCGTGTGGACTCCTCTGTTGATGGTGAGCCTTTGAGGATGGTCCGCCTCAGTGTTTGTTGAATGGACTGTTGTCGTTCTGGAGAAGAAGAGAGGCCGGTGGAGAATTGTTCAATGGCCTTTACGAGTGCATCACGNACACTGGGTTCAAGCCTTGCTTCAAGGGGTACGATATCCGGCAAACCAGGATCATTTCCTTGGGAATTTAGCACTCGGGACCGCTGAATTTCGTACAGCAGTGCATTGACGGCATGGCTGAGGTTGGCGATTGGATAGCCTTCCCAGGTTGGCAGCGTGACGAAATAATCACATTGACCCAGTTCAGCGGTCGAGAGGCCTTTGCCTTCCTCGCCAAACACCAATGCAACCTTCCCTTTTGATTCTGTCAAACGTTCCACCATGTCCCAAGGATAGAGGTAATGTCGAAACAATGTTTTCTCTCCGACCTCACGTTTCCCTGATGTTCCAATGACGGTAGAACAATCAATAGCAGCAGCAGGTATGTCATCAAAGACCTTGACATCGTCCAGTAGCCTCGAGGCGTGTTTGGCCCTTGCTCGAGTTTCTCCATCGTCAGGTGAGCATTTAGGGTTGACCAATCGGAGTTCGTCAAAACCAAAATTGAGCATGGTACGGCAAATTGCACCAAGGTTGCCAGGATGCGTCACACCGACGAGAATAACAGCGACATCAAAAGGACCTCGCGGGAGTGGAAGGTCTTGGCGTTCACCCAATTTCTCAACTCCTGTCTTCGGTTAGGTAGGCCATTATCCACCGTGGATCGCATGACTGATAGAGAAAGAAGAGAAAACCTCCGTTTTCCCTGTCCTCCATCACCAATGAGCGCTTTCGCAAATTGTACTGGGATTTGAGGTGCAATATCAATGCCTCAAGCTCTTCGCGGTCATCGCCATGAACACTGACAGGTTGTCGGTCCCAGTCAACCCAAACAGGCACATGAACACCATCAATCGGTGCGACGTTGTCGGTAGCGAGTGACATAGCCTGCAATCCAGTTGCGTAGTTTCTTGGAATCTACATCGGTCAATTCAGCCACCATGTGCTTGTTGTGGTCGAAATCCTCAGTGAACTTCTCACCGTGCTCTTCACAGAGACGAATGGCTCGAATTTTGATAAAACTTGGACGAATATTTCCCATGCATTTCACTCCTTCATCAGTTTGACTTCAACTGGGATGTCGGGCTCGTCGTGGCGGATGCACAACAGACGGACTTTTCGTGGCGGGTTTTCAATACCTCGTTCCCAGATGTGTTCATTGACCTCCGGGTCAATGTAGAGTTCTTCATCTTCTCGAACTTTGAGGTGGCGAATCACCTGTTCACGGATGATTTGCATGG
>FUFK010070761.1_pt1 | contig 14852 bp, 19 predicted proteins | sample 1021851 | NCBI WGS metagenome assembly FUFK01 (sample SAMEA51879418, study PRJEB19060) | metagenome | reverse complement strand
AAAGAGGTCTACAAGGCCCTCAGCATCGACGCTGGCACCTACGTGGCTGGTTTCTCCCACCTGCGTTCCCGCGGTTGCGCCCCTCGCGACATGAGCGCTCAGGCTCTGACCGCTTACAACCAGCTGCTCGACTACGTGATCAACTCCCTCGGCTGATCATCAGTCAAGCTGAGTGATTTTTTGATCTAACCAAGGGGTGGGCCAAAAGCCCACCCCTTTTTGTTTTCATAATCAAAAAACACAATTTCTTGACAATCGAGAGTAAACAATTCTGGAATAATCCAGGAAAATTGTGGCCAGTCAATAAACGATTTAGCCACAATTAAAGACGCAATGTTTACTCTAGGTGACATTGAGTGAAACATGTGAGCGAAATCAATGCTCACATTTCACAAAAAATCTCTCTATTAAGCCAAAGAGCAACAACAATTTGTTGCCTTAAGCATGTAGGGAATAGTCACCGCAATTCACCTCCCCTCACTAACCCCATGCTCAGTACACAAACCAGCCCGGCTGGAATGGCTGCTGCTAGCCGCACCAAACCAGCGTCATACGCGATACCCAGCAAAGCTGGCAAAAACACCGTCCATCGGACTGTTGCTGGAGCCATCGCTGAATTTAAACGCAACACCTGTTCCCAGATGGGACTTGGCATAGGCCCAAGGCTGCATAGTGAATGTCCCTTTGCGGTGACTTTCGACGAATATCACCCAAGCAGCAGTGAAGCACTAGAGCGAACAATCATTTCCGCCTACAGGCAGGTCTACGGAAACCTACCTCCCACGGAAAACGAGCGTTGCACATCGCTTGAGGCTCGCTTGATGAACGGAGAAATTACAGTTCGCGACTTTGTGAACGGCCTGGCAAAATCTCCTTTCTACAAGGAAAGTTATTTCCATAGTGTCGCCCCTCAACGTGGGATTGAACTGAACTTCAAACACCTGCTTGGTCGGGCACCCCTCACTCAAGAAGAAGTTCAAAACAGCATCAAACTTCAAGCAGAAGAGGGATTTGATGCTCTGATCGACAGCCTCACAGATTGCGCAGAATATGCCGAGGTGTTTGGATCAGACATCGTTCCTTACATGCGAGCAGGCGATTCCTACGCAGGAATGATGACCAGCTCCTTCAACATGATGCGCGAGCTTGCCGGCACAAAGGTTGCCGTTAGTGACAACGCACAAGGGAGTCGAAGTCGCACCACGACGCAACTGGCTGCGGCAGCGATCAGCATGATGAAGCCGATCTTCAAGGGCGCACCAACGCTGCCCCAACAAAAGTACGGCGGACATCAGCCTCCCAGGAGAACCGGCGCTGCTCCCTTCCGTCCCTTCGGCGTTAAGCCATTGCCATATTGATGAAGATGAGTTTGGCACCGAAATGCCATCACTTCTGCCCCCTTTCCAGGAAGGGGGCATTTTTGTGTCCTGCAGCGACACTGCAAAGCCCCACAAGCCGGTAGGTGCCTGATCAGAGTCGCTTAGATTGCGACTCAACGAAGTTGGACGTCCACTGTGCTCCAGGATTTCACCGATATCTCATCAATCAGCGAAAGCCAACTCACGGAAGAAGAAGCTCTCCAACTCGCTGATGAGCTCAGTGCAAAATTAAGCGAAGGTGAGATCCCAAGATCTGACGCCGAGTCACTCAAGCGTATGGTCGCCGGACTTGGGGATGCGAGAGGCGCTTTACGACTCACCTTTGCAAAAAGTCTTGGGGCGATAGGTGATGAAGCTCTACCCATTCTGTGTAAAGCACTTCGCCAGCACCAAAATGTGATCGTAAGACGAGCATCAGCCAAAACACTAAATTTGATTGGCAACAAGGACGCGTTGCCTTATCTGCTTGAAGCCTTTTTAGAAGATGATGACCCAGTTGTTCTCGGTTCATCTGCTGGAGCGATGGCAACCATTGGGCCNGATGCCATGGATTCNNTGCTTGGAATCCTNAAAAATCCAGACTGCACACCATTTCAGGTTGGATTAATCAATCTCGCACTGAGTTTTATCGGGTCNAAGGCACCGGAGGCATTGCTCGAGGCTGCCGATTCAGACGTGGCAGAAGTTCGAGTTGCTGCAATTTCAGCCTTGGGAGATCAAATACAAAAGAGTGACAATTTAAGAGCACAAAATAGAGTATTTCAGGCACTCGAGGACGTCTCAGCAGACGTCAGAGCAGAGGCAGTGACTCTCATAGGAAAATCATGTGATGCCGAAGACGTGGAAACATTACTACTGAAAAAACTAAGCGACGAAGACACACAAGTTCGGAAAAATACTGCATTATCCTTGATGAAATTAGATGCACTAGGGGCCATTGAGCAGCTAAAGATGGCAGAACAAAAAGAAGATGATCCCGACGTAAAAGCCGTTCTCAAAGTCGCGATCAATATTTTATCGGCGAAAAATNGTTAAACCACCCAAAAGACTTGTCCAAACAAACAATCAATAAGTTTCAGCTCGTTGTAGCTTTAAAGGTGAAGTTATCGATATAGTTGAAGAGGCAGTCTATACAACAGGCAGATGTCAAGAGCTGAGTTCATCCGTTTTCTTGGTGTGCTCGAAGAAGACACCACGTTTAGGTCTTTATTTCGTGAGGCTGAGCCCGAGGAGATCCTCAAGCTCGCTGATCAACATGGATTTATCTTTTCTGATGAAATAAAAGGGCGTTTTCTTAATCGATGGGCAGGGGTGTACTTCTGCCCATTTGCCAATGATGTTGGAAGACTATGCCCCAAGATGGTGCCGGAAGGATTCAGCACACTGCTACATTATTCGCAGACGACTTGTGCTAAAGATGACAAAGTAGAACGTTTTGACTTCCGCGCTGGAGGTTATTACGAAGGAGTAGAAACTGTAGCTCGANAAAAAACAATCTAATGCTTTGAATTGAGCAGATTCTGAAGACGTGCCAACGCAGATTGAGCTGCTTCCTGAATCAAAGGATCTGTATTATTGTCCTGCAGTGAACGTAAAGCATCTTCAGCCAAAGGGTTGGGAATATCGGCAAGAGCCTGAGATGCACTGAAGATTAAAGCAACATTTTGGCTGCTGAGAGACTTGGCCAAAATTTGGATTGCCTCTTCAGACTTGAATTGTTGCTTGCCGATCTGACCAAGACACATCAACGCACCTTGTACGACAACCATATCTGAATCGTCGATTCCTTGCTCCAACATTTGCATGACTGAATCAGGAAACGGCTGATCGGGAAAATTCTTGAATACTTGCACGAATGCTTTGGGGCAACAACGCCTTGCAGTTTGATTGACTGTTGTTGCATAAAGGTCGATCAAAGGATCGAATGCATCACTTCCAAAGAAACCAATGCCTTTAACAGCTGCTCTATAAACTTTAGGGTCATGATGACAAAACAGGTCTAACAATCTTGGCAATGCTTCTTCCCGATAGTTCTCAGAAAGAATCAAACAAGCTTCTTCTTGAATCCTAGGGTTGGGATGCATCAGGTCTTCAAACAATGCATCAACAGAAGGGATAGTCGAATCGCCGTTCACTTCAGAAATAATGACCTGTACTTAATACTAGCATTGTTGACTAAGGCCATTTGGGTTCAAACTTAGTTCTTATCTACGATCCAGAATGCTTTTCGCTTTGAGCTTCACCAAATTATCAACATCAGCATTGACAAGCTTTTGCAATTGACATTGATATTGATTTTTGAGATGGTCGCTCTGATCGGAATGGATCACAAGGAGGCCGACATAATGCATATCCCAACTAAGCTTATTATCACCAGACAAANAATGATCCANGAAGCACATGCATTGCTCAGGAAACAGCCGAGCATAAGAAAGCAAAGCAGCTGGAGGTGATTTTCTAAATTGAGGACGCTTATCTGTAATAGCATCTGAGAGAATTTTGCGAATATCAAGCAATGCTTCGTCTGTCCAACCTTCAACAAGGCCAAACAATCGCATCAAAAAATAGTGTGCACCATAGTCATTGTGGGCTTTATCTTGCCAGCAATTCTCAATAGCTCTCCAAATCTCTTGGGCATCACGTTTTATTAGTGCCTGCATCGCAAGATAGCAACGACTAAAATCGGGATGGAACAATCCGTCAATCAGTAGCTTTGTAGGCAAAGGATCGCCGTAATGATGAAGGACAGTGATCAAACGAGGATCGTCAAGCAAAACTTGATCTACCGCTGATAGTGAATCATTGTCTGAGAGTTTATTGGACGGGTTATTCAAGAGAGATCTCACAGCTCGCATCCGGAACGCAGGCGAGATTGGTGCTTGCATCAAATCAGACAAAAGCTCAACAGCATTCGCATCGATCACATCCTGCACNGCCGACTGNCGATCCATTTGATTGGCGCCATACAAATGATCTGAAAGATCAGCCAGATGGGATTGATCACCAGATAAATGAATCATGGCAGCGATGGCAGCACCACGGACCGAAGTCTTTTCATGGGCTGTGTGTACTGAAATAGTCGAAATTGCTGCTTTAACAGAAAGCTTTGAGAGACTTTGAATTAGGACTCTTTGATTCTGGCTAGCATCATCTAACAAATCGATCATATGTTGGTGCACTTCAGGATCTTGACAGTTCAAATGAGATAATGCCCAAGCAGCATTCTCAACCATATACACATCAGAGCTACTTAAAAAACTTGCAATTTTGGACGTAGCCTCTGCAACCCCTAATCGCGCAAGAACTTCTACAGCCTTTCGTTGTGCAAGACCTACAGGTACATCCGCAGAACACTTATCCAGAAATGCCAATAAAGCTTGGCTTGTTTTTGGGCCAGGAAAATTAATCAAATGAGAAATAGCCATATAATAATCACTCTCACTCTCCAGAATACCAACTTCTTTAGACAAGATATCAATTGCTCCCTGTTGATCCAAGCCAGCATGAATATTATCGAAAAGACCAGTCATCAGTAACGGTCAACATTCGGATGATTCTACTTGAGGTGCGTAATTCAATGGGGCCTGTTGGAATAAGAAAGTAATAGCAAGCTTGCCATCAGACGATACCGGAGGCAAAATTCTTCTGAGCCACTACAAAAAATATGGGACCTTTCCCCGGACGATTGATCCATGTTTCCACTGGTGTGATGGACGGCTGCAGGCCCTCAACTTCCCACACAGTTCGCGTGGACACCCGGTTCATGGCGCAATGGATGAAATCCTTTAGAAGTTGCAATACACCGATAACATCTGTTGGCTGGAGCGCAGCGGACCAGCCTTTAATACCAGCACCTAAAAAGCAACCGTCTACATCCAAGGTTCGNAAACTAGTAGAGAAATTAACACCCCAAAAAGAAACCAGTTCTAATAAGAAAGAAAAAGCAGACTCAGACAAGCCAGAGGCCAACAAACGTAAAAGTACCTCTAGCCGCCGTAGGAATCGTCGGAAACAAGCCTGATCAAGATCTATGAGGCTCTCGAAGAGACTTCAAAAATCGCATCTTCGGGTCGTCCAGCNTTNAGAGCTTCCCAGTTGATCGCTTGAAGAAAAGTGCTTTCATCAGGCGTTTCAACCANATCAACACCCCAATATCCCTCCTGGAGTGGAGCTCCAGGAGAAGCTTGGGAATCTTTCCTTCCACCAAGTGCCAGGACAACGTGGTTCATGTCGTGTCCGAGTTGACGACGGTGTTCAGACCAAGNTTGCACCAAATCAACAGCCATATCTTGCGGAGACAAATCAGATGATATAGAGAGTTTCCAATGAGGATGATTTAAAACTACCGTTGAAGAAATATTNTTCGAAAGNGATTTAAGTTCTTGAGCAAGTAGTTCAAAATTNAATGCNGGTACGAGATCTGATTGAACCTGTAAGTTATGAGATAGAACAAACGTCGTCATCAAAAAAAATACACCTCTGACGAATCTAATGGAATTTCAGCTTGTCTGTGATGGATGATCAGTGGTCTTCCATCTGGCTGACACAAAAAAAGGGGGGAGCAACTGCTCCCCCCTTTCCCTAAAATCTCGAATTGATCAAGACAGAGCGTTGATCGCGTAATCAAGATAGCTCTTGAACTCGTTAAGAGCCTGAGGGCTCATATCGCGAGGGGCGCAAGCACGATCGCGAGTGTAAGTCAGAGCTTCGATGTAGGCGTTGGTGGGCAGACCCAAGGTGCGATACACCTCACGTGCTCCTGCAATACCCCACTCATCGAGAGGACCAGTACCACCCACGATGAGGCAGTAGTTGATCAAGCGCAGGTAGTGACCGAGGTCGCGGTAGCACTTGTCGACCTTCACTTGGCTATCACCGGCTTCACCGGGTTGCCGCAGATAGGCGTACTTATTGAAGCAAGCATCACCTGCTTCGCGGGTGACNTTGTCCAGACCGGCGGCCAGCTTTTCGGCAGCTTCCAGACGTGCAGCTGCACGCTGGATNTTGCCCTGAACAGCCTCNAGATCGTTCTGGGAAGGGAAGCGACCGGCTGCATCAGCTGCGGTCACAACAGTGGTGACGACGGATTTCATTTGAGATCCTTAGGTAAAAGGTGCTGAGAAGGTAAGGAGAAAAGACTTGATCGTCCGCAGATCAGCTGATTGCGCCAATCACACGATCGAAGTAAGAACCTGCTTCAGCCACCAGTGCAGAGCAGTCGCCCTGAGTGGTTTCCATCTTGCGGTACTTAGCACCACCGCTGGCAGGAGAGTTGGTCTGACCAATCAGAGCCGTAGCAGCGGATTTCATGATCGCGACCGCACGGGCNGCAGACTGAGTAGGAACACCTAGAGCGATATAGGTTTCCTTGAGGCCATTCAGGCAACGGTCATCCAGCACGGAAGCGTCACCAGCCAGCAGTGCATAGCTGATGTAGCGAAGCACAATCTCACCATCGCGAAGGCAAGCAGCCATCCGACGGGTGGGATAGCAGTTGCCGCCAGCCTGGATCAGACCTGTGTTTTCGCAGATCATGCCGGTGACTGCATCAGAGACGATGCAGTAGGCGTTGGAAGTAATGGCATTCACAGCGTCCAAACGCTTGTTGCCATCTTGCACATAGGAGCGGAGGCTAGCGAGATCGCTACCACCAACAGGTGCAGTTTTGGCGTCAGCGCTGACGACTGTGCGGGAGAATGCGTCGAGCATTGGGGGCCAGACAGTTTTGGGGATGCAGTGCTTCGGAAACCGCCGGGTGAACAGGCCTTAGAAGCCCGGAGACCCAAGGGTGGTGGAAGCGCTGACCCAAGCTAAACTCAGTTATCAGCAGGGTTCGTCAAACAGCCCCCTTTACGCAAAAGTTTGTCACCTTGGGCCAATCGCCCCGGTTGACGTCCTGGGAATTAGGCCGATCCGAGAGCAATCTCTCCTTTATTGACGCAACCCCGAGCAAAGGTTCACAAAAGCCTTGGTCAGGCATCGGACAGGCTTAGGATCTTTAGGCTCAATCAGAACTTCATGGACAACGCAGCGTCCGATTTACCTACCCTTGAAGAGTTGCAAGAGTCCATCGATGAATTAGCTGCCTACAGGGAAAGACTTTTTCAAGATGTAGTTGGCTTGGGTAAAAAACTGCGTTTATCACAGAAAAAGATTGACGCCACTGTTGCAGCACACCCAGAGCTCCAAAGACTCGACGAGGTGATGTCACAGCTGGTTGCGCAGAGGAATACGCAACAGAGCAAGTCTTGAATTGCAAAAAATTTTACCGGCTCGCCTGTATTAATTAATTTTCTTCAAAGCACAAACCAATGGTGCAGACACCTCACCCGCCGATGACGATGGCGGATTTCTTCGAAGCCAGCCGAGGGACTTGGTTAAACAGGCGCGCTGTTCATCACCACGACTATCAAGATGACGAAGCTGCGGATTCCAATCTAGTCATTGAACCATTNANTGCTGATGACCCNGTCGTCACCAAGATCTGCAANTCTTTGAACATTAAAACCGAAGANAGCTCAGGTGGAGCACGNTTTTGGTGGGAAAGCAATATNAAGAANGGCGTNCGCAANGATGATTACGCTGCAGTGGTNATCGACGTNCCTGACCATGAAGATCCCCGAAAGGGATTTCTACTTCGNGATGTTGGATACGTTGAAAAGCAATCTGTTTTAAGCACTTACAGCTTCGCAGACGACGGCGTCGTAACGATCACGACGCGATACGACACCAATATTGGCATTGAACGCTGTTGGTTTGTGACCGATCAGATCAGAATGAGAGTGAGTTCTGTTCAGTGCTTGGATGGCGTTGCAATGACCACATACTGCACCGAGTTTCGGTGCCCTACTGATGCCGAAATTTCAGATATCACCCAGCGGGCACAACAACTGGCCATGGCGTCTTCAACAGTTAACAACTGATCACCATGTTTGATCCATTTCTTGAGGAATTGCTTTCAGGAATCAAAGCCCGGGGCGCAGTACCCGTTGAGGTTCCTCATGGACTTGAGCACAATCAATCATCCAAACGCTCTAGCACCATCAAGAGCTGGCTTTGGGACGTGCCTGGCTTTCGGAGGTGGCGCGTTACCCGGTTGGATGCTGGTGACAGCTTGCAGGTCCTGAATTCCGTTGCCTATCCCGACTACACCTACGACCATCCATTAATGGGAGTTGATCTGCTCTGGTTCGGTGCCAAGCAGAAGTTGGTTGCTGTTCTTGATTTCCAACCACTTGTTCAAGACAAGGACTATTTGGAGCGCTACTTCGATGGACTGAAGTCACTCAACGCTCAATTTCCGGATCTCAATGGTGAAGAGACCATGCGTTCCTTTGATCCAAATCAATACTTTTCCTCATGGCTGCTGTTCTGCCGGGGCGGAGCAGAACAGGCGACATCATCGCTACCCCCAGCTTTCAGCGCTTTTCTAAAAACCTACTGGGATTTACACGACGAGGCAGTTAAAACCCCTTCTTCCATTAATCCAATCGAAGTGGAACAACTTCAGAAAAATTATGATATCTACAGTGCAGAGAGAGATCCTGCACACGGCCTATTTACCAGCCATTTCGGAAGTGAATGGTCTGATCGTTTCCTGCACGAATTTCTCTTCCCCGCCAGCCAGCCCAAATGACCCTCCCTCTCCGCACGACGAGTCTTGATCCTGTCCAGATCCCCGGATGGCGCTGGCAGCCTTTTCTCGACACCGCCGTTGCGGCACTGAGCTCTCTGCAGCCGAATCCTTATCCAATTGCGGAACGTTTTCTACAAAAAGAGGGCAGCACAGGATCCAAGGCGAAACCAGTGCCGGTCAGCACTGCAACCTGGGCCTGTTCAACAGAAAAGCTGCGCCAAGTGCGCTGTGCCTGCGTTGAGGCTGGTGCGGCTGCATCGGTGCTCAACTTCGTGATCAACCCCAGCAGTCGTTTTGATCTTCCTTTCTTCGGAGCCGATCTGGTAACGCTGCCCAACGGGCACCTGCTCGCTCTGGATTTGCAACCTGTCGACAAGACAGATCCCGAGCACACGGACCCGGTTTGGCAGCGGCTGATGCCGCTTTTCGAGCGCTGGCGCGCCGAACTGCCCGATGGGGGACCCATTCCTGACGAAGCACAGCCCTATTTCTCACCTGCCTTTCTCTGGACCAGGATCCCNCTTGGGGAGGAAGGCGATGCGCTGATTGACCGCGTGATCCGTCCGGCTTTTGCGGACTACCTNCAGCTCTACCTGGCGTTGGTGGAGGAGGCNCAGCCCGTTGACCATGAGCGTGCTGCACACCTGCTCTCGGGCCAGAAGCGCTACACGGCCTACCGCGCCGAGAAAGATCCAGCCCGCGGCATGTTGACGCGCTTTTANGGCAGTGAATGGACGGAGTCGTACATCCACGGCGTGCTGTTTGACCTCGAAGAAGCCACCGCCACTTCCTTGTCGCCGCAAGGGAGTTAAGCATTATGAACAGCTTTCGGGACGCTCCCGAGCTGTTGGCCAGAATCGCGGGCGACGGGATGGAGGCAATAGCCTTCAACCATCCCTTTCAAGTCTGAGATTCCCGCTCCAGACGTAGTTCACAGGAACAACAACCATGTTCGACGCCTTCACCAAGGTTGTCGCCCAGGCCGATGCCCGGGGACAATTCATCAGCACCAGCGAGATCGACGCCCTCGCTGCCATGGTTTCCGACAGCAACAAGCGTCTGGATGCCGTTAACCGCATCTCCAGCAACGCCTCCAGCATCGTTGCTTCGGCCGCTCGTCAGCTGTTTGCCCAACAGCCTTCTTTGATTTCCCCCGGTGGTAACGCCTACACCTCCCGTCGTATGGCTGCTTGCCTTCGCGACATGGAGATCATCCTGCGTTACGTCACCTACTCCGCTTTCACCGGTGATTCTTCCGTGATGGAAGACCGCTGCCTGAACGGCCTTCGCGAGACCTACCTGGCCCTCGGCACTCCCGGTGCTTCGGTTGCAGCTGGAGTCAACCTGATGAAGGAAGCCGCTCTAGCACTCGTCAACGACAAAGCTGGCATCTCAGCTGGTGACTGCGCCTCCCTGAGCAGCGAAATCGGCACCTACTTCGACAAAGCCGCAGCTTCCGTCGCCTGATCGACGCGTTGATTCGACGTCTTACTTCTCCTAACCAATGAAAACCCCTCTCACCGAAGCTGTTGCAGCAGCTGATTCTCAGGGACGTTTCCTGAGCAACACCGAAGTTCAAGCTGCCTCCGGTCGTTTCAACCGCGCCAAGGCCAGCCTCGAAGCTGCTAAGGCTCTTACCAGCAAGGCTGATTCCCTGGTGAACGGCGCTGCCCAGGCCGTGTACACCAAGTTCCCCTACACCACCCAGATGGCTGGGCCGAACTATTCAGCCACCCCCGAAGGCAAAGCCAAGTGCTCCCGTGACGTGGGCTACTACCTGCGCATGATCACCTANTGCCTGGTCGCTGGTGGTACCGGCCCCATGGACGACTACCTGATCGCCGGTCTGGACGAGATCAACCGCACTTTCGAGCTCTCCCCCTCCTGGTATGTGGAAGCTCTGAAGCACATCAAGGCCAACCACGGCCTCAGCGGCGACGCTGCTACCGAAGCCAACAGCTACATCGATTACGCCATCAACGCTCTGATCTGATCAGCTGACGTTGCATTCCAAGCCCCCCTCGGGGGGCTTTTTTTATTGTTCTTTTTCGGCCCCATCAGAGCGCTGTGATCACCCTCAACGTTCGGCGTTTTCTCAACCTGCTCTGCGGCGAATACAGCAACCAGCAGCAAGCCTTCGACAACCCACCCCTCTATGCCCACATCTTTCTGAGGTATCGCCCGCTCATACAGCTCCATCCAGGATCGATNCTGCTCGAACAGACCTATGCCGTTGATCCCAAGCATCCCTATCGGTTGCGCATGATCCGCGCTGAAGAGCAGGCCTCCGGCGCCATCAAGCTCTGGAATCACACCTTCCGTGATCCGGAACGCTTCGCCGGAGCCACGTTTGATCCACAACTGCGCCTTGCCATTCAGGACAGCGACCTGATCAGCCTGGATCAGTGCCACTACCAAGTGCTCGAACAGCCAGACGGCTACCACGGCGCCATGGAACCAGGCTGCAAATGCATCGTGCAACGGAATGGCAAAGACACCGTGCTGGTGAGCAGCTTTCATTTGCAGGGAGACTCCCTTGCGACCCTCGATCGCGGTCATGACCCGGAAACCAATGAGCGTTGCTGGGGCTCGGTGGCGGGACCGTTCCGGTTCAAACGAACTGAAAGCTGGACAGCCGACATGGCATCGGCCTGGGTGTGATGGAACCGCTGAGTGAAACGCAGGTGATCCAAAACCTCCGCCAGACGGAGGACCCTTCGGCGCAGTACTACGCCGCCTGGTGGCTCGGAAAAATGCGCAGCCAGCATCCCGATGCCATCCCTCTTCTGCTCAGGGCTCTTGAAGCACTGGATGCCACGCCGATTGATCCAGAGCAGCGCGGTGTCGCTCTCAACGCAATCCGTGCTCTCGGTCTGCTCAGGGACATGAGAGCGGAACAACCTCTTCTGGCGCTGCTGCACTCCAACGATTACACCGTGCGAGAGGAGGTGGTCCGCACGCTTGGTGCCATGGGCAGCTGTGGGGCTGTTGAGGGCATCCGCGCCTTGCTTGCCAGTGGATTGGAGGGAGCAGGAGCTGAGCAACCCTCATCCCCCCTGCTCAACGAACCCTGTGAAGCACTGCTGGAAGCCCTGGGGGACATCGGTGATGGCAGCAGCAGCAATCTCGCCGTGATTCATCCGTTCACAGAGCACCCTCGGCCCTTGATCCGTTCAGCGGCCTGCCGAGCATTGCTGCAGCTGACCGGACTTAATCAATGGGGGATGGAACTGAAAAAGCTGCTGAACCATCCAGAACCCCTGGTGCGCCGCGGCGCGCTGCTCGACCTCGGCGCCACCGGCTGGATCGCCGCCGTGCCCTCGATCCGNACGGCNGCGGTGGAACCCAGCCTCAAGNTGGTTGCACTCCGAGAGGTGGCGGAACGCAACGNCGACCCCNATGACGTTCTCGACGCAATGGACNGACTGCTCTGATGACCANNACAGCATTGGACCAGGCGCTTCAGACGCTCGAGCGGGCCACCAGCACTCCTGAGCTGGTCAAAGCAACGCAAGCCCTTTGTGCACTGAACGACCTTGAGGCCGCCAANCCGCTCGTGAAGGTGCTGGGGTTCAACAATCCAGCGGTGGCAGCCGTGGCAACACAGGGGCTGATTCAACTGGGACGGGACANCNTTCCCATCCTTCTGGTGAGCCTGGATGCCCGCAATTACGGCGCACGGGCCTGGGTGGTGAAGGTGATTGCCGCCCTGCGGGATCCACGGGGTCTTGACCTCCTGGAGCATGCCCTTCAGGCCGACATCGCTCCGAGCGTGCGGCGCTCCGCAACCCGTGGCCTGGCGGACTTGGAGTTCAGTGAAGACGCAGCGCACGATCAGCTTGTGCGCTGTTTCGAGGGACTGCTCAAAGCCGTGCGAGACGACGAGTGGGTGGTGCGTTATGCAGCGGCCTACGGACTCGAGCAACGCTTGAACAGCGCAGCTGTGTCAGCGCACCTCGCCGAACAGGGCCTGGCCGCACTGAACCAGCTCGCATCCGATGCGGAAGGTGTCAGGGTGGTGCAGCTGCGGGCNCTGAAAGCCCTCCAACGCCTCAACGCCGGATGACCCAGAAACTGTTGTTCGTCTGCCTCGGCAACATCTGCCGCTCACCAGCAGCCGAAGGCGTCTTCCTGCATCTGCTTGAAGAGCGTGGCCTCAGTGATCAGTTCGTGGTGGATTCCGCCGGAACGGGCGGATGGCATGTGGGCAACCCGGCAGACCGACGCATGCAGGCTGCCGCCAACCGCCGCGGCATCAACCTCCCCAGCCGNGCANGNCAGATCAGCCTCGACGATTTCTCGAGTTTCGATCTGGTGCTGACCATGGACGACGACAATCTCGCGGCCGTCCAGGGACTGGCTCGCGAAGCCGGGCCCCAAGCAACGGCCAGCATCAAGCCCATGCTCAGCTACGCCGGCCGGTTCTCTGAAACGGAAGTNCCGGATCCCTATTACGGGGGCGAGGCGGGCTTCGAGCATGTGCTCGACCTGCTCGAGGATGCCTGCGCCAACCTGCTCGACGAGCTCAGCCCGCCGGCGTAGGCCAGGCTTCTTCAGCCACCCGAGACCGGAACTGCCCCACCAGGGCATCGATCACAGCCTCGATGCTCATGCCATCGGTCACGAGCTCAACGGCATCGTCCGCCTGCACCAGNGGAGCCTCCTCACGGGTGCTGTCGAGGTGATCCCGTTCGGCGATCTGTGCTTCAAGCTCAGATCGCTCAGGCACCGGGAAGCCCCGCTGGTCCAGATCCAGAGCCCGGCGCCGGGCCCGTTCGCCCACCGTGGCCGTAAGGAACACCTTCAGATCCGCATCCGGGAAAACAGCGGTGCCGATGTCGCGGCCTTCTGCCACCAAACCACCCTTGGCACCCATCGCTTTCTGTTGAGCGGTCAGCGCTTGCCTGACGCAACGGTGGGCGGCCACGGCCGAAACCGACGCGGTGACCTCCGGCGAGCGAATCGCGTCACTCACGTCCTGCCCATTCACCAACACCTGCTGGCCACCACCGGGCAGCGACCGCAGCTGAAGGTCGAGGTCGTTCAACAGCGGTGCAATCGACGCCGCATCCTGCGGGTCCACACCGTTCTGTTGCACCAACCAGGTCACCGACCGATACATCGCACCGGTGTCGAGGTAAACCAGCCCCATCCGCTCAGCAAAGGCCCGGGTCACGGTGCTTTTGCCAGCACCGGCAGGGCCATCGATGGCAACAAGAGGCTGGCGGGTCATCAGGAAGACGTGATCAATCAAACGGGTCGTCCCGCAACGCACCGCCGCGGCCAACAGTGAGATGGCCGTTTCAGCGCCACAGGGCTGAAGGGTGCGGGGATCGACCCTCTCTACATACTCCACTTCAAGTCCTGCTTCAGCGAGGCTCTGTCGCACCGAAGTCTCAGGATCACTGGGATCGGCACGACGCAGTGCCGCCGGCAGAGCAGCGGCTCGAGCCCGATCAACAGAAGAGAGGTATTGGTTACGGGAACTCAACGCCAAACCATCGGATTCACGAACGGTGGGAACGCCCTGCACCGCCACGCCCAGATCAAGATCGGCCACGAGCCGGCGCAGGATCACCAGCTGCTGCCAGTCCTTCTCACCCAGCCAAAGGCAGGACGGCTCCACCAGCTGCAGCAGTCGGGCCACGACCGTGACCACCCCATCAAAGTGACCGGGACGGGAGGCTCCACAAAGATGGGTCTGCAGGTCTACCGGTGCTGAACGCGACACCGCCGACTGAGGTCCACCGGGATAGACCGTGTCGACCGCCGGAGCCCAAATGGCATGGGCGCCACAACGTTCGGCTAAATCGCGATCCGCTTCGAGGGTTCGCGGG
>FUFK010016692.1_pt1 | contig 14852 bp, 20 predicted proteins | sample 1021851 | NCBI WGS metagenome assembly FUFK01 (sample SAMEA51879418, study PRJEB19060) | metagenome | reverse complement strand
TAGCAGATAATGAAGCTGTAACTGTAAATAAACCAAGTTTTACTGTATATCTTGAAAATAATGAAATTATGTATTCAACAGATGCTAGTGGTTTATATACTATTTCATTTGATGTTAGAGAGGTTATTAGCTAATGCCTAGAAGTTTATCAACAGCTTTACAAACACAAGTATCATCTACAGAAACTAAAACAGCTTTTTTGGTTGAACTAAATTTATCATCAACTATAAGACTTACTAATTACTATACTAATGTTGTTTTTGATTCTAATACTTATGAAGCTGGTGGTTCTTTTCTTACTGTAGATGCAACTGCTGAAACAGGACAATTACAGGTAGATGAAGTTAATATAGGATTTTCAAATATTACAGATCAGGTTAGATCATTAGTACAATCAGGTGCATTTACAGATAAAGAAGTTGAAATACATTTAGCTTATTTTGATACTAATGAAGCTATTGTAGGTGCTATAAATTACTTTACAGGTCAAATAAGAAATGTATCTATTCAAGAAAATATAAATGATTCTGTTTTGAATATGGTTGTTGCTAGTCATTGGTCTAATTGGAATTTAACAAAAGGCAGACATTTTTCTGATGAATCACAACAAACATTTAGTAGTGGTGATAAAGGAATGGAGTTTGCTACACAAGTTAAAGAAGATGTTAGGTGGGGTATGTAAATGGTTTTAAATGCTATTGCTACATTTTTTAAAGCTATTGGTACTGCTTGGAAAGCTGCATCTACATTACAAAAGATAGGTTATGTAATACAAGCTGTAACACTTGCAGTTGGTGTAAAAGGCTTCATGCAGGCAAGACAAATGTTGGCAAAAGGTCAGGACATACTTGCAAACAAAACATCTGCTGGTGGCAANNTACCAGTNATATATGGTACTCGTAGAGTTGGCTCACAAATAATCTACATGGACACAAGTGCGAATGATTCAAGAGATTTGTATGTTGTATATGCTTTAGCAGTCGGAGAATGTGAAGAAATACTAGGCAAAACAATAGAACTAGATGGAAATCCTCTTACTGATTCTGCTAGATTTCTTGAAGGGGGTTATATTGGTACAGATAAAATAAGTTCAGGTAATGGTTCATTAAATTCAGTTTCGCAAAATGGTACTGATAGTTTAAATCTTACAGGTGGTACTTTTGGTACAAGTCCTACTGCTAAATATAGATATGTTATGAATTTACATCATGGAGCAGCTTCACAAACTGCTGATCCTATGCTTATTGCATCAATGCCAAATTGGACTTCAGCACATAGATTAGATGGTGTTGCATATATAGCAGCACATTATGGATATGATAAAGAAGGTATGTGGTCAGGTGTTCCACAATTAACAGTACAAGTTAAGGGTAAAAAAGTTTTTGATCCTAGAGATGGTACTCAAACATTTGGAACAGTATCTACTTATAAATGGTCTGATAATCCTGCTTTATGCTTTCTAGATTACATAACAAATACTGAATATGGAAAAGGCTTACCTATAGCTAAAATAAACACAACTACATTTTCTTCTGCTGCTAATACTGCTGATACATTAGTTGATCCACCATTTCATAATGGTTCAACAAAAGCTATTACATGGAGTGGTAATAGTGGTGATGACTTTGTAAATGTATTAGGTACAAACGCTAATAGAGATTGGTTTCAAAACAAAATAGGTGAACAAATAACATTAGTAAATTCAGGTGGCACTACAATACTTAATAGTATAAATATTAAAGATGTAAGAAGAGATGAATTTTTTGATGTAAGTGAAGATTACAGGGTTTATGTTGATGCTACTTTAGGTGCTAATTATTCTTCTAATACTGGTACTTATCTTTTAAAAGTTAAAAGATTTCATTGTAATGGTTATCTAGATTGCAATAAGTCAGTAATGGATAATGCAAAAGAATTACTTGCAAATATGCGAGGTATATTTATTTATGTTGATGGTAAGTATGAATTAGAAATAGAAGATACTGGTTCATCTACATTTAGCATTACAGATGATCATGTTATAGCTGATGCTGGTATTAGTGTTGATTATGGAAATAAGGATCAACGAGCAAACAAAGTTGTAGTAGAATTTTTTAATGCTAATAAAAAATATGAATTAGATACTGCAACTGTACTACACTCTGCTACTACTGATGCTAATGATTTTACTTCTGATGATGGTGGTGAAGAATTAGAAGTTAAAGCAGAGTTTCCTTATATTACTGATCCTTATATAGCACATAATATGGGTAAGGCAATTCTAACACGAAGTAGAAATCAAACTACTATACAGTTTTTAGGAACGCCTGAAATGTATAAATTAAATGTAGGTGATATAGTTGATTTTACTTATGCAGGTCTTGGCTTTAGTAGCAAGGTATGTAGAGTTGAAGGATTAGAGCTTCAGTCTGATGGTTTAGTATCTGTAAGTTTAATAGAATATTTTGATGTATATACTTGGGAAGTTCCAGCACAAGAGCCACTAGAAGAACTTGCAAACTTACCATCTGCTTATGCTGTAAAAGCTCCGACTGGATTAGCATTTACTGATACTGATTCTAGTTCTACAGGACGACCTTTTCTATCATGGAACGAGCCAACTGATTTTCCAAATTATCAATATAGAGTAAATGTTGTAGATTCATCAGGCAATCAAGTGTTAAATAAAATAGTAGATGTTGAAAATGTAGATTTAATGTTCATACCAAAAGGAACTAACTATGTTGCAAGTGTAAGTTCTTTGAATGTTCTAGGTTCAGAATCTTCACCAGCTACATTAACATTTACAGTAGGAGATGAACCAACTGTAGGAACAGATATAAAAGATGGATCAATTACAAATGGCAAGATAGCAGATGATGCAGTAACTACAGCAAAAATTATAGATGATGCTGTAACAAATGCCTTAATAGCTACAGATGCAGTAAATCAAGATAGTATTGCAGCAAATGCTGTTACAGCTTCAGAAATAGTTGCAGGTACTATTACTACATCAGAAATAGCATCATCTACAATAGTTTCAGGAAATATAGCATCATCTACAATAGTTTCAGGAAATATAGCATCTAATACAATTGTTGCAGGAAATATAGCTACAGGAACACTTACATCTGCATCAGGTGTTTTTGGAACAATATCTGCTGATGATGTTACTACAGGAACACTTAATGCAAGTAATGTAGCTGTTACAAATCTAAATGCAGACAATATTACTACTGGAACTTTAAATGCAAACAATTTACAAATTGATGATGTTACTATCGATACAGATGGAAGTGGTAATTTAATAGTTAAATCAGGTGGTATAGATACAGGTCAAATTGCAAATGATGCAATTACAACAGACAAAATTTTAGCTTCAAATGTAACTGCTGCAAAAATAAATGTAACTGATTTAGTATTACCTACTAGTGGTGGCTTAGTAACTGGTAGTAGTATTGGTAACTTTAATAATAATAGTTTGCGATATGCTCATGTAACAAGTGTTGGTACTGGTGCTGGATTTTATATTGGCTATGTAAGATTAGTTGGTGGTACAGGAGAGGTCAAAACAATAAGTTTGTTATTCTCTGATGGTACTTTTGGTGCTAGTTCTTCAAATCAGATTAACACAACAGTTACATCAGGTGGTACTGATACTACAAAACTTACAGATAATGCATCAAGTCCATTTAGATATGTAACGCCTGATTTAGAAAAAATGATGGGTTTAATTAGTGAAAGTAGATTAATTTCTAGTGCTGATACTACAAATATACCATTAGCATTTAGATATACAGGTACAGGTACAGTAAACCTATTTATTTATGGACAAGGTGATAGCAATTCATTACAGCTAGGATCAGCAGATGCTAGATTTATTAAATTTAGTGCGAGTTAATTATGGCAAGTTTAAAAAGATATACAGCAACATTTACTCCTAATGTTATTAAATCAAAACAAATAGTAGAGGGTGGTAAAGAATTAGTATCTGAGGTTGAATATACAATTAATGCATACGAAACAGCAAACTCTAATAATACGCTTACTGTTACAAAACAAAATATTACATTTAATTATTTAACAAAAGATACAACAAGTGAAGATTTTGTAGAAATTGATGATGTAACTGATAGCATTGTAGAGGGTTGGATAGATGCACATTTTAGTATAAGAGAATTAGAACTTAATGCTTTTTTGACATATATTGATACTGGTTTTGTATCATCATTAGAAGATGATATAGATTTAACTGATCCATATAGATAAATGACAAACATAAGTATAAAATTAATATGAGGAATTAATATGGCTCAACATGATTACAACATAGCAAACCAAACAGGTGCAAACTTTAGAACAGATTTAAATAATGCTCTGTTAGCTATTTCATCAAATAATAGTGGTTCAAGCGAACCATCAACAATGTATGCTTATGAATGGTGGATAGACACAAGTAATAATGTTTTAAAACTAAGAAACAGTAGTAATAACGCTTGGATTACAATGCCATTTAGTATTACTGCTGATAATACAGTTGATATAAATGCTGGTACTGTAAATGGTATTACATCATTAAGTTTTAGTTCAGGTGCTACAGTAACTTCTATATTAGATGAAGATAATTTAGGTAGTGATTCTGCAACAGCATTAGCAACGCAACAATCAATCAAGGCTTATGTAGATAGCCAAGTTACAGCACAAGATTTAGATATAAGCGATGGTAGTTCAACTATTGCTATTGATCTTGATTCTGAAACATTATCATTATTAGGTGGTACTGGTGTTACATCAACAGCTTCAGGTAATGGTGTTACATTTGCTATTGGTCAATCAGTAGGAACTTCAGACAATGTTGTATTCAATCAGGTTACAAGTGCTTTAGTTGGTAATGCTTCTACTGCAACTGCATTAGCTACAGCTAGAACAATATCAGGAGTTTCTTTTGATGGAACTGCAAATATAACTTTAGATACAGATGATATTGGTGAAGGAACAACAAACAAATACTTTACTGCTGAAAGAGTAGATGATCAGGTAAATACACTTTTAACAGCAGGAGCAAATATAAGTCTTACTTATGATGATGCTGCTGGTACATTAACTATAGCAAATACTAATAGTGCTGATATTACTTCAGTTGTAGCAGGAGATGGTTTAACTGGTGGTGGTACATCAGGAGATGTAACACTAGCTGTAGGTGTTGATGATTCTTCAATAGAAATAAACTCTGATGCACTTAGAGTAAAAGCAAGTGGCATAACAAATGCTATGTTAGCTGGTTCTATTGCAAATGCTAAATTAGCTAATTCAAGTATAACTGTAAATTCACAAGCAATAGCATTAGGTGGTTCGCATACATTCGATACAGATGATATTGGTGAAGGTTCAAGTAATCTTTACTATACAGACACAAGAGCTAACTCTGCTATAGATGCTAGAGTAACAAACACATTTATAAATAATTTATCAGGTGTTGTTGCTGATACAGCTACAGCACTTGCAACTGGTAGAACTATTGGATTATCAGGAGATGTTACTGCTACAGGTGTTAGTTTTGATGGTACAGGCAACATAACCTTATCAACTACTATTGCAGCGAATAGCGTAGCTCTTGGAACTGATACAAGTGGTAATTATGTTTCAACAATAGCTGGTACAACTAATGAAATAGAAGTATCAGGATCAGGAAGTGAAACTGCAACAGTAACAATAGGACTTCCTGATGATGTAACTATTGCAGGTAATTTAACAGTAAATGGAACAACTACAACAGTCAATTCAGATACTTTATCTGTAACTGATCCATTAATTAAATTAGCAAAAGCTAATAGTGGTGCTGATTCATTAGATATAGGTTTTTATGGATTGTATGACACTTCAGGATCACAAGACTTATATGCTGGTTTATTTAGAGATGCTAATGATTCAGGTAAGTTTAAACTATTTAAAGATTTACAAGTTGAGCCAACAACAACAGTAAATACTTCAGGAACAGGATATGCAGTAGGAACTTTAGTATCTAACCTAGAGGGTAATGTTACAGGTAATGTTACAGGACAAGTTTCAACATTATCAAATCATGATACAGACAATCTATCAGAAGGATCAAGTAATCTTTACTTTACAAATGCAAGAAGCAGATCAGCAATATCTGCTAGTGGTGATATTTCTTATAATAGCTCTACAGGTGTTATTAGTTTTACACAAAGTACTGCTCCAGTAACAAGTGTCAATTCAGCAACAGGAGCAGTTACATTAGATACTGATGATATTGGAGAAGGTTCTAGTAATTTATATTTTACTAATGCAAGAGCAGATACAAGAATAAATTTACAAACAGGTTCTAATTTAGATTTAAGTTCTAAATCTACTTCTGATTTATCTGAAGGTACTAATCTTTATTATACTGATACTAGATTTGATACAAGACTAGGTACAAAGACTACAGATAATCTTACTGAAGGTTCTAGCAACCTTTATATGACAACTGAAAGAGTACAAGACATAGTTGGTGGTATGGTTACAGGAAATACTGAAACAGGTATTACAGTAACATATGATGATTCAGATGGTACTTTAGATTTTGTTGTTGGTACTCTAAATCAAGATACAACAGGAAATGCAGCAACAGCTACAGCATTACAAACAGCTAGAAATATTGGTGGTGTTTCTTTTGATGGTACAGGTAATATTGATCTTGCAGGTGTGAATACATCAGGAAATCAAGACACTTCAGGTAATGCTGCTACAGCAACAGCTTTAGCAACAGGAAGAAATTTTAGTATTACAGGAGATATAACAGCTTCAGCAGTATCTTTTGATGGTACAGGTAATGTAGCTTTATCTGCTGGTATTGATGCAAATACAGTTGGTATTTCAGAATTAAATGTTTCTGATGGATCAAATGGACAAGTTTTAACAACTGATGGTGCTGGTAATTTATCTTTTTCAACAGCATCAGGAACAACTATTAATAACAATGCTAATAATAGAGTTATAACTGGTAGTGATTCTGCAAATACTTTAGAGGGCGAAGCAAATTTTGTCTTTGATGGCAATAATGTTGGAATTGGTGAAACAACTGTAAATTCAAAACTTGAAATCAAACAAGGTTCAGGTAACTGGTATGAAGGTATTAGAATAAACAGGTCTAGCAATACTACACAATTTGGTACATTTTCAAATAATAGTGGTGCAACATTTATAGGTGCTGCTGATACATCAGGTGGTAGTAATAACGCCTTATTGTTTGGTAACTCTACAGATGGTACTACATTTACAGAAAGAATGCGTATTGATTCTTCAGGCGATGTACTTATAGGGCAAACATCACAAACTGGATATACTTTTGCACAAAAATTAGTAGTAGGTGATGGAGATGCAAATGATGGTATTACCATTCAGTCAGGGTCAACGCATCAAGGTAATCTAGCTTTCAATCATTCTGATGGCACTACTGCTCATGGAAGAATTAGCTATCAGCATAATTCTAACTATATGGCTTTCTTTACTAATAACACAGAAAGAGTACGTATTGACCCTGAAGGAAATATATCTTTTGGTACTCAAAAAGTTGACCCTAACTGGTCGCAGTTTTTTAATGCAATATCAGGGAACTATGGTGGTCATTTATCTTTTCAAAATAATAATGTACCAGTAACTTCTTTAGGAAATAATTTTTATATAAATAACTCAACTCTTAATGAGAGAGTATTAGCATATCCTGCACAACAATTAAAATTAGACCATCAACAAAATTTCTTATTTGAAAGTGCTGCTAGTGGTACAGCAGGTGCAACTTTTAGTTTTACTGAAAAAATGCGTCTGAATAGTTCAGGCAATTTGTTGATTGGAACAACAACAGATGTTGGTGTAGCAGGTGGTGGCATAAGACTTACATATCCAACAAGTGAAAGTGATGGAGATGTGTATTTTTCTGCTAATGGTGGTGGTTCAAATGCAAATCCATTTGTTTTAAAAGTTGTTTCACAAAATTTATATGATTCAGGTGTTGCAGCTATGTATGTTGGAAGACACTCAGGCAATTCTCGTTCTATTAATGCTGGTGGTACTGTAAATGCTTCAGGTACAGACTATGCTGAATACATGAAAAAAGCTGATAGTTGTGGAACTATAGCAAAAGGTGATGTTTGTGGGGTGGATTCTACTGGTAAATTAACAGATGTATTTAATAATGCTATTTCTTTTGTTATCAAATCTACAGACCCATCATACGTTGGTGGAGATACTTGGGGTTCTGTTGATTTAAATTTAACAGATGAACAATATGAAACAGAAAGACAAAAACATGACAGAATAGCATTTAGTGGTCAAGTGCCAGTAAATATAACAGGTTCATTCAATGTGGGTGACTATGTATATCCACAAGCAAATGGGTCAGCTATACAATGTGTAGCTAAATCAAATCCTACATTTGAAGAATATAAATTATGTGTAGGAAAAATATGGGCAACTCAAAGTGATGGTAGACCTTTAGTTGCAGTAAAAATAGGATAATTATATGGCTAATTGGAATTGTAAAACTGTTGATTATTACAATCATGTACATAATGGACATGAGCAAGTAATCTACAATGTGCATTGGAGAGTAACAAAAGAAGATGGAGAATTAACTGCATCAACTTATGGAACACAAACTTTAAATACAGAAGATATAGAAGATTTTGTACCACTTGAAGATGTTACAAATGAAATTGTTGTAGCATGGGTTAAAGAAGCTATGGGTGAAGAAGTATCATTAATAGAAGATTCTTTGNATCAGCAAATAGAAGCTCTCAAAAATCCAAGTACACAAACAATTACTTTAGATAACTGATATACTAATTTTTAATTAACTTATAAGGAGAGTAAATATGAGTAAAGATAAAAATATGGAAAACCAAGAACCAGTAATAATTACTTTTAATGATGTGGAGTACAGAAAATCTGATCTTAGTGAAGAACAGATGGCACTAGCATCTAGGTTGAATGTTATTGGTAGAAAACTTGCAACACTACAGGCAGCACATGATGACTATGTAATGACTAATGATTATAAAAATATAGTTATACAGTCTTTTGAAAGAAGTCTGAAGCCTGAAGTTGTAGAAGAAGTTAAGGAAGAATAATGCCTAGAAAGACTGCTAATGATGTTCATTCAGATTTGCGAGTACATGAAAAGATGTGCGAGGAAAGATGGAAAACTATATATAAAAAAACTGATGCTTTGCAAGGATCAATTGACTATATAAAGATTTGGCTCATTGGTGGTCTTACAACTATTGTTGCATCTTTAGTTACGCTTATTGTAAAAACAGCTATGTAGTATGTTAGAAAAACTTATNGATCCTATNAGCAATATTCTTGATAAGTTTGTTGCTGATAAGGATTTAAAACAAAAACTAGAACACGAACTAAAAACAGAACTTCATAGAGCTAACATGGCTCAAATAGAAGTAAATAAAGAAGAAGCAAAGCATAGAACTGTATTTGTTGCAGGGTGGCGACCATTTACAGGTTGGGTATGTGCAACTGCTTTAGCTTATCATTTCATCTTAGAACCAATAATTGTATTTAGTCTTGCTCTTTATAATATCCAATTAACTCTACCACAATTCGATATGGGATCGTTACTTACAGTTTTAATGGGTATGCTAGGTCTAGGTGGTCTTAGAACTTATGAAAAGAAACAAGGCTTAACTAAATGATGGGTGGCAACTACTCAATTATGCTAGATAAAATAGTTGATATGTTAAGGCGACACGAAGGACTAAGATTACACCCCTATCATTGTTCAGAAAATAAACTCACTTTGGGCATAGGTAGAAATTTAGAAGATAGAGGTATTACAGAAGAAGAAGCTCTATTTTTACTTAATAATGATATTAAGAGAGTACAAGAGCAACTAACTAAAAACTGGGGTGTATGGCGTACATTTCCTGAAAAAGCTAGACTTGTATGTATTGATATGTGCTTTCAAATGGGTATTACTGGTTTTATGTCTTTTAGAGAAACTAGAAAGCTCATGGAGTTAGGTAAATGGTTAGAAGCATCAGAAGAGGTGCTTAGATCACGATATGCTATTCAAACTCCAAACAGGGCATTGTATAATTCTAGGCAACTAGCTCTATGTGGTCAGGATGGGCAACAAGACAAGTGAAGATCATCAAGCTAATTCTAGGCTTGGTGCATTAGGAGAATCATTAGTTCAGACATTCTTGTTAGAGCATTGTGATTGGTGTTACAAAACACAAGAGAAACATCCAGCAGACCTAATAGTAGAGTTAGGTTCTGCTAAATACACTATTCAAGTTAAGAGTAGAAGAGAAACTAAAAAAGGTAAATATGTTTTTGCAACTGAAACTTCAAGGTCATTATCTGATGTATATAAGCACTATCATTGTGATATATTTGCTTTTGTCTTTTTTGATAATTCAGGAAAACATATCCTCTTCAAACCAAATAACACTACGCAGACTTACTTCTCATTTGATTCATCCATAATTACTCCAACATTAGCTATGGACTCATTCAAGGACACTTTAGATCAACTAAGTTCAGTTCCAAAAATAAATCCACTTTTAAAATAATAATAAAATAGTTGTACATATATATATATTTATGTATATTAATACTATGTTTATTAAAAAAAGGAGTAATTAACATGAATAAATTATCAAGAGAACAAAAAATATCAAACCTTAAAAGGGTTTTTATTGATAGTGGCTATTCACACGATTTTGTGAAAAAGGTGCAAGGTGATATGTTAAGTGGTGATGAAATGCAAACAGAAGATTATGTTATTGCATCATACTATGACCACCATATTGGTTCTGATAAAAAGCAACTAAGAATTTTATCAGGTACAGAAACAACAAAAAGAACTTCTAATAATAAAATTATTTCTAGGCATGAACCTTATGAATGGTTTGTAACACTTGAAGATGCAGAGAATCTTATTTGTTTTTTAGAAGCATTTATTGAAGTTGAAAAACAAAAGGAGAGTGCATAATGAAAAAGTTTGAACTATCTAAAAGAGAATTAGGTTTACTAAGGTTACATGGTGGTTTTCATCGTGCTATATATAACTTAGAAAAAAGAATTGAAAAGCGTTCTAAAGCTAATAATCAGATTTTGCTAGAACAAGCAAAAGATCATTTAGAGTTAATGAAATTGTTAGAACGAAGAGTTAATAAGTTTCTTAATCTTGAAAATGAGGAGAGTGCATAATGTATAAAGATCATAAAATTAGTGATGATACACAAAAAGCTATCGATAAATTATTTGATGCTTTTAACGATGTAGTTGATCGTGGTTTTGGAGTATCAATTAATAGAAACAAGTCAAAAAGCATTTTCAACTGGACTATACAAATACTAGATGTAGATAAAAGTATCTATCTTGAAGGTCTTAGCCATTCTGAATATAGACAAAAGGAGAGTGCATAATGAGATACACACTAGAAGTATATGTACCCAAAAGTAAGTTTTGGTTTACAGCTTGTCAAACTAACGACATGATTTTGCTAGGACATCAAATACTTAAATGCAAAAAAGCTAAACACAAATACAGAGTTAGCAAGGAAAAGAAAAAGAATGTCTGATCCATTTACTAAGGCTTGTGCAATTATCGAACAGCATACAAGAATAGAGATTGCTGAAAAAGAATTACGCGAAGCTGAAGAGGTGTTAAAGCAAAAAAAAGATAATTTATATAATCATAAAGCTAAATTGTGGGAGTTAGAAAATGAGCAATAATGTAACATTCAATCTTGTTGGTGGTGGAGAACTTAACATACCAGCTAGATTTATAAGTGGTTTTTATAAAGATGATATTACTAGCGAAGTAATAGTAGAAGTGCTAGGTGAAGAATATAAAGTTAGGGATAGCTTAGAAGAGATTAAATACATACTTGGTATTGCAAGATGAATACATTAGAACTATTTGCAGGAAGTAGAAGTTTCAGCAAGGTAGCAGAAAAATTAGGTCATAATGTTTATACAACCGACAACCAAGAATTTGAAAATATAAATCAAGTATGCGACATTTTTGATTTTGATTGCAGTAAAGTTCCATATCAACCTGATATTATTTGGGCAAGTCCACCATGCACAAGTTTTTCTGTTGCATCTATAGGACATCATTGGAACAAAGATAATACTCCTAAAACAAAAAAGGCTGAACTTGGTGTAGCAATAGTAAAAAAAACTATCGAAATCATAGAACAGCTTAGACCTAAATATTGGTTTATTGAGAATCCAAGAGGTAAATTAAGAAAGCTAGATTTTATGCAAGACTTTCAAAGGAAAACTGTTACTTATTGTTCTTATGGCGATATGCGAATGAAACCTACTGATATTTGGACTAACTACGATTTTACAACTAGACCGATGTGCTTCAATGGAAACAGAGATTGCCACCACGAACCAGCACCAAGAGGATCAAAAGCTGGTACACAAGGTTTGAAGGGTGATTATTTAAGAAGTCAAATACCACCAGCATTATTTGAAGATATATTTATGGAGATATCAAATGAAAGCAATAGGTAAGATTACTAGAGATGATTTTTGCACTCATTCCTTAGTGCCATATTTGTTTGACAAGGGACATTTTAAGAGCAAACAAGAGGTTTTAAATGACTGTATAAGGGCAAGGCATGGGGAGAGTATAAGAACTCCACAAACACTACGACAGCGAACAGGAGATGTGTTGGAAAAACCTTTAATACAAGAATGTATGAAAAGACTTGGTATCAAGCAATTTGAAGATAAGATTACAGAAAAAGTAATACATCCTTTATTGCCATTAGAAGGATCATTAGATGGTATGGCATATCCAAGTCAGCTTACAGTAAAAGAGGATGCAGACAATGGTATATGGACACTTGATAGCTCTGAAATATATCTTGATGGTATCACGCCAATAGAAGTTAAATGTACCAGTATTTATCCTGAAGATATACCACCTGATTGGTTAGGTGTTTTGCAACTCAAAGCTGCTATGTCAACGACACAAGCAGATGCAGGTATCTTGATAATTCTTTACCAGTCAACTGATCTTAGAATTTATGTCATACCAAAAGACTACGAGTTTGAAAAAGAACTTACTGATAAGGTTATTGATTTTAATAGAAGAATAGATGAAGAAGATTACTACACTCCAAAAGTTACAAATGATGCACATATAAAATATCCAAACGCAAATGATGAAACAAAAATACTACCTGAAGATACAGTAGAGTTCATAAAGCAATTAGAACAAACTAATGACATGATTAAGAATCTAGGTGTAATGAAAGAAAAACTATCAGCACATATTATGGATCAAATGGGTAATGCTTCTATTGGTAGGACTGGTGAATACATAGTACATTGGAAGATGCGAAAGTATAAAGCACAACCTGAAAAGATAGTGCCACCAAAAGATGCTTATGAGATTAGAAGTAAGACATTAACGATAAAGAAAAATGGGTAAATTATTTGATGATGCAGAAGGTGTTGTAGTTGGAAAATATAGAGTTGAGCAAATTAATTATGAAGATACAAAACCATTTATATTGGACATACATTATGCAAAGAGGATGCCATCAATAAGCTATGCTTATGGACTATTTGATATGAATAAAATTATAGGTATGGTTTCTTATGGTTTTCCACCATCTCCAGCTCTATGTAAAGGTATTGCTGGTGAAACATATAAGAATGATGTTTTAGAACTTAATAGATTGGTTTTAAAATATAATAAAAAAAATCAAGCATCAATGTTAATTTCTGCTTCCTTTAAATTATTACCAAGACCAAAAATTATAGTTTCTTATGCTGATACAGAGCAAGATCATACTGGTATTGTTTATCAAGCAACTAACTTTATTTATACAGGACTATCAGACAAAAGAACAGAATGGAGAATCAAAGGTAGTAACTTACATAGCAAAACAGTTTGTGAATCTTATACATTAGAAGAACGCAAAAAAAATACAGATAAGTTTATACAAGTTGATAGACCAAGAAAGCATAGATATATTTATTTTCTTGGTAATAAATTAGAAAAAAAGATTTTAAGAAATGCTTTAAGATATAAAGAACAAGAATATCCAAAAAAAGGGCAATTAGATATATGAGAGTATTTAGGTGTTTTGGAGAGTTTATCTTATGCCCTTATGTTGATTATAGGAGAAATGCAAGAAACTATTAATCTAGTATGGTAATAAAGTCATATTAATATTAATATTTATATGGAGAGTTTATATGGAAGATAATTACAAAAAAGCACTATGGATTCCAACTGATCTACATACAGAGATCAAAATATTTGCTGCAAAGAATAATATGAGCATAGAGTCTGCTAGTCAGCTTTTATTAAAATTAGGAGTATGTTCTTATGAAGAAGATAAAGAAATTGAAACATCTTAAATATGTTTCTGATAAAAATTATCAATTACTAATTAAATTATTTGCACCTAGATTCTAAAATGCCAGTAAATAGTAGAAATAAAGGTGCTGCATTTGAAAGATATATTGTAAATAAAATTAATGATTATTTTGTATCGAAGAATATAGATAAAAGAGTTAAAAGAAATTTGGATCAATACCAAGAAAAAGGACAAGCAGACATTTATTTAGATAACATAGCAATAGAGTGTAAGAGGTATAAATCAGGGAGTAATATGCCTAGAAATAATTGGTGGACTCAAACATTAGAAGCTGCTGGTGATAAATACATACCTATATTAATATGGAAGTATGATAGGCAAAGAATACAATGTATAGTACCAGCATGGTTAATGTCAGATGTTCCAAGATTAAACAAAATTACTTTAATGTGTCCATTAACAGACTTATGCGAGAACATCGATGAAGTCTTACAAAAAG
>FUFK010047948.1_pt1 | contig 14855 bp, 15 predicted proteins | sample 1021851 | NCBI WGS metagenome assembly FUFK01 (sample SAMEA51879418, study PRJEB19060) | metagenome | reverse complement strand
ATTACAGGTCTTTCTGGTTCAGGAAAATCATCTTTAGCTTTTGATACAATTTATGCGGAAGGACAAAGAAGATACGTAGAAAGTCTTTCTTCTTACGCAAGACANTTTTTNGATAAAATGAAAAAACCNAANGTGGATTTNATNGANGGCNTNAGNCCAGCNATATCNATNGANCAAAAAAATACNTCAAANAANCCAAGNTCNACNGTAGCNACNGTNACCGAAATTTANGATTACATGAGGGTNTTATTTGCTCGTGTTGGAATTCCCTATTCCCCATTCACNGGAAAGCCTATNNNNTCNCAGCCNATAAGNGAAATGGTNGATAAAATTAAAAANNTNCCAAAGNATANNACNATTTNTCTNCTTGCNCCAATAGTTNGAGGAAGAAAAGGTGAATATAAAAAAGAAATTTTAAATTATAAAAAACGTGGTTTNTCAAAAATTAAAGTAGATGGAAAATATCTTAATATTGATGAATTTCCGAATTTAAATAAAAAACTCAAACATGAAATTTCTATAATTGTTGATAGAGTAATTCTAAATTCAAGTCTCGGAAATAGATTGGCTGATAGTGTTGAAACTGCGTTAAATTTGTCTAATGGATTACTAGTGGTCGAGTATGAAAATGAAACTTTACCGAAAAAATTCAGAAAACGAGAAACTATAACTTTTTCTTCAAAATTTTCATGTCCAGAAAGTGGCTTCACTATTGAAGAAATTGAACCAAGACTTTTTTCTTTTAACTCTCCTTATGGTGCATGCGAAGAATGTGAGGGAATAGGACACAATCTTAATGTTGACCCAAACCTGGTTGTCTCGGATCCAAAAAAAAGTCTTCAAGATGGAGTTATTGAACCTTGGGCTAAATCAACCTCCCTTTATTATGCACAAACTTTAGTATCAATTGCTAAACATTATAAAATATCAATGACGGATGCATGGAGAAAAATTCCAAAGAAAATTCAAGATGTAATTTTATACGGTTCAGATGAAGAAGAAATTAAATTTTCATATGATGATGGATATGAGGCTTATACTACTAAAAAAACATTTGAAGGTGTAGTTAACAACCTTGAAAGACGATATTTAGAAACTGACAGTGAATGGAAACGAGAAGAAATATCTCAGTATCAAAGTGAGACTGCATGTGAAAAATGCAAAGGGATGAGACTGAAAGATGAGGCTCTTTGTGTAAAAATTAATTCATTAAATATTAGTGAGGTTACAGAAAAATCAATTGATGAGGCTCAAAAATGGTTTGAAAATTTACAAAATGTTTTAACTGAACGTGAAAACAAAATAGCTCAACATATTTTAAAAGAAATTAATGAAAGACTTAACTTTCTTTTAAATGTTGGTTTAAATTATTTAACTTTATCAAGAGAGTCAGGTACTTTGTCTGGAGGGGAAGCGCAAAGAATAAGACTGGCTTCTCAAATTGGTTCAGGACTAACAGGTGTTTTGTATGTGTTAGATGAACCTTCAATAGGTTTNCATCAAAGAGATAATAAAAAATTAATCAAAGCACTTAAAAAATTAAGAGATTTAGGAAATACTGTTATTGTGGTTGAGCATGATATTGAAACAATGGAGAATTCAGATCACATAATAGATATTGGACCTGAGGCCGGATTAAATGGTGGACAAATAGTNGCAAATGGAACTGTCAAAGAAATTATTTCTAATGAAAAAAGTATAACTGGTGACTATTTATCTGGAAAAAAATTTATAGCAATTCCCAAAAAAAGAAGATCTGCAAAGAATGGAAGGTTTATTGAAATAAATGGAGCAAGTGGAAACAATTTAAAAAAAGTTAATTTGAAAATTCCAGTTGGAACTTTTACTTGTGTTACAGGTGTTTCCGGTAGTGGAAAATCAACTTTAATTTTACATACTTTGTATAATGCATTCAATTTAATGTTAAATAAAAATAAAAGTCGCAAAGTTCCAAAAGCTTTCACTGGTTTTAAAGGAACTGAATTGATAGACAAAATAATAGACATTGATCAATCCCCTATTGGAAGAACGCCTAGATCTAACCCTGCTACTTACACAGGTGCNTTTGGNCCTATAAGNGAATGGTTTGCNGGATTACCNGAGTCNAAAGCNAGAGGATACAAAGTTGGNAGNTATTCTTTTAATGTAAAAGGTGGGAGATGTGAAACATGTGAAGGTGATGGAGTTATAACCTATGAAATGCATTTTTTACCTGATGTATTTATTCCTTGTGATACATGTAAAGGAGCAAGATATAATAGGGAAACATTAGAAATTAGGTTCAAAAATAAGAATATTGCAGACGTTCTAGACATGACTGTTGAAGAGGGATGTGAGTTTTTTGAGAACATACAATCAATAAGATCAAAATTAATAACACTAAAACATGTCGGTCTTGGTTATATGAAAATAGGTCAACAAGCTACAACGTTATCCGGCGGTGAAGCTCAAAGAATTAAATTAGCAAAAGAACTATCAAAAAGACCAACTGGAAGGACTTTATATATACTAGATGAACCCACAACTGGATTGCATTCGCACGATATAAAAAAATTATTAGAAATTCTCCAAGCATTCGCAAATACTGGAAATACGGTAGTTGTAATAGAGCATAATTTAGATGTCATCAAAACAGCTGACCATATAATTGATATGGGTCCTGAGGGGGGTATAAATGGAGGAAAAATTATTGCTGAAGGTACACCCGAAAAAGTTTCTAGAGTCAAAGAAAGTTACACAGGCAAATTTATTAAGGAAATTATGGGTGAAAATCCTATGAAAAAAACTGCCTGAAATTGAAAAGTATGTTATAAAGGAATCATGACAAGTATATTACAATCNCTCTCAAAAACTATTCACCTTTCTCTAGGTATAGCAATATTGTTATTCTTAGGTCTACATTTCTTTGGTGATGGTTTTGCTTTTGATACAATATTTTGGAGCTGGTTGTTTAGATTCATTCACGTTGTTGTTGCAATTATGTGGATAGGTTTACTATGGTATTTCAATTTTGTTCAGATCCCAAATATGCCTAAAATTCCAGATGAACAAAAACCAGCAATAGGTAAAGTAATTGCTCCAGCGGCACTATTTTATTTTAGATGGGCAGCAGCTATTACGGTTATATCTGGATTAATTTTAGCATGGATAAATGGATATGTTCATAGCGCAATGATTTTAGGTCTTGATGGATCTGGAGGCAAAAATACTGCAATAGGTATTGGTATGTGGTTAGGGTTAATAATGGCCTATAATGTTTGGTTTGTAATCTGGCCTAATCAAAAGAAAGCTCTTGGAATGGTTGAGGTTACCCCAGAAGTAAAAGCTGCTTCAGCTAAAACTGCAATGTTATTTTCGAGAACAAATACGCTTCTGTCTTTACCAATGTTATTATCAATGGTGGCAGCTCAGAATCTTTATTGATCTAAGGAACTATTTTTTCTTCTTCTTTTTCTATGGTTTTATAGCTTACTTTAAAATATTTTAAAATTGGTGANGCTACAAATATAGATGAATATGTGCCTATTAAAACACCTAAAATCATAGCAAAAGAAAATCCTCTTAAAATTTCACCACCTAAAATAAATATTGAAAATAATGCTAATAAAGTAGTAACAGATGTAATAATTGTTCGTGCTAAAGTTTCGTTAATTGATAAATTTGCTATATCTCTAATATCTAATTTATGAAATTTGCCTAGATTTTCTCTTATTCTATCATATATTACTACAGTATCATTCATTGAATAGCCAACAATAGTTAAAACAGCGGCAATTATTGAAAGATTTATCTCTAAGGATAAAAGTGAAAAAATACCAAGAGTTATTATTACATCGTGAAATAATGCTATGATAGAGCCTATGCTAAATTGCCATTCAAATCTTACCCAAATGTAAAAAAGCATTGCGGCTAATGACAATGAGATAGCAATAATACCGGATTGCAATAATTCTGCACTTACTTTTGGACCTACATTTTCTACTCTTCTAAAGTTAACATCAGAATTTAAATTATCGGATAGATTTTTTTTAATTTCCGGAATTAATTTGTTGTTATCTCCCTTTTCTTCAACTTTTATTAAAAAATCACCTTCTTTACCAAATTTTTTTACATTAACATCTCCTAAATCCATATTTTTAAGAACATCTCTGATTGATGANGCTTCAGTATTGTTTGATCTTAATTCAATAAGTGTGCCCCCCTTAAAATCAATTCCATAATTTAAACCTTTAAATGCAATCAAAATAATACTTATAAAAAATAGAATTACTGAGAAAATATTAGCATGCTTAAATTTTGATGAAAAATTGAAATTTGTCATTAAATATTAATCTCTTTATTTTTTGTGTTTAAAACCACTAATGAAGTAAGGTGTCTTGCTAAAAAATATGCAGTAAAAAGTGTTGTAATAATTCCAATTCCTAAAGTAATAGCGAAGCCTTTGACTGGACCTGAACCAAAAGCAAATAAAATAATTGCAGCAATTAAAGTTGTTATATTTGCATCTAAAACTGTTATTTTTGCTCTTGAATAACCCGAGTCAAACGCATGAATTATTGATTTTTCTGTTTTTAATTCCTCTTTTATTCTTTCAAAAATTAAAACATTAGCATCAACAGCCATGCCNACAGTTAAGATAATNCCAGCGATACCAGGTAATGTTAGTGTTGCNTCTAAAATTGTAAGAACACCTATTAACATTAGTANATTTGCAATTAGAGCTGTATTAGCAATTAATCCAAATAATTTGTATTTATATAGCATGAACAAGATAACTAAAATAAATCCAACTATTAAAGATGTAATGCCAGACTTTATTGAGTCTTCTCCTAAATCTGGTCCTACTGTTCTCTCCTCTACTACAATTAATGGTGTAGGCAAAGCCCCGGATCTAAGTAATAATGCTAAATCTGTTGCTTCTTGGAAAGTAAAATTTCCCGAAATCATTCCATTACCAGAGGTAATTGGTTCATTAATATTTGGGGCACTTACAATTTCACCATCTAGAACAATAGCTAATCTTTTTCCAACATTATCAGTAGTTGCTCTTCCAAATTTTTGTGCTCCNAACCTATCNAATGTAAAAGATACTGTTGGTTCATTATTTTGATTTTGAATACTTGGTTGAGCATCTATAAGATTTTCGCCACTCATAATTATTCTTTTGCTAATATTAAGTTTTTCTCCATTTTCGGAAATTAACTCATCTGTTCCAAATTCTTTGTTATCTGATACAAGTCTAAAATTTAATTGAGCCGTTTTACCTAAAAGAGATTTTATTCTTTCTGGGTCTTTCAATCCCGGGAGCTCTACAAGTATTCTTTTTTCACCTCTTTGAAGAATTGTTGGTTCTTTAGTTCCCACATCATCTATTCTACGTCTNACTATTTCTATNGATTGNTTTAAAGCTGAATTGTTNATAGTNANTAATCCAAANTTTGAAAAAGATATTTCNATTTGNTNANNATTNATNTNTTTATATTCTANTTCANAAGATCTNTANTTATCNATATAAGGATTNACAAGNTTATCTTTTCTTGAATTAAATAATAAATCAAATTTCTCAATATTATCTAAAGATAAAGAAAGGTTATTATCATTAATTTTAAAATTACTAAAATTTATTCCATTATCTCTAAGTAATTTTTTTATAGGTATAACTTTAGATTGAATTTTTTCCTGAACAAGACTATCAGAATTTATCTCTAAGAGTAAATACGAACCTCCCTGTAAATCTAATCCTAAATTAATTTTCTTTTTTATATATTGTTCATCATCATTTTGAAAATTTAGAACTGCAAATATAGCTATAAATATAAATAGCGAATAAATGATAAGAACGTTTATTTTGGAAAAATTTAACACGAAAAAGAATTATTTTTTTACTTCTTCTTTTTTTAGTAAACTTGTGATTGTAGACCTTATTATTTGAACTTTTGTACTTTCTCCTATTGTAACTTCAATACGATCATCTTCCATTACCCGATCAACAATACCTATTATACCGCCTGACGTTATAACTTCGTCGCCTCTTTTTAAAGACTCAACCATAGCTTTATGATCTTTAACTCTTTTTTGCTGAGGTCTTATTAGAAAGAAATAAAAAATTACAAAGATTAGTATTAATGGTATAAACTGCGCTATTCCTTGTCCACTCATTAGAGAACAATTATATGAAAAACTTTAGATAAACAAGTAAATTATAATTAAATTTTTTCTAGATTATTCATGTATTTTTTTAATACATTTGGGATATTAATTGAGCCATCCTCATTTTGATTGTTCTCTAGTAAAGATATCATTAGCCTTCCAACAGCTAAGCCAGATCCATTTAGTGTTCCAACAAATTCATTTCCATTATCAGATTTATATTTTGCTCCCATTCTTCTGGCTTGAAAAGTTCCACAAGAAGAACAGCTTGATATTTCTCTAAACTTGTCTTCTGATGGGATCCATGCCTCGATATCGTAAGTTTTTTCAGCACTAAAACCCATATCTCCAGAAGAAAGTAGTACTACTTGATAAGGAATCTCTAATTTTTCAAGAATACTCTCAGCGCAACTTAACATTCGCTCCAATTCCTCTGGGCATTTATTTGGTTCAACTATGCTTACAAGTTCAACTTTATAAAATTGATGTTGTCTAATCATCCCTTTTGTATCTTTTCCATAGCTTCCTGCCTCTTTTCTAAAACAAGGTGTTGAAGCTACAAACCTTTTTGGTAATAAATCTTTTTTAATTATCGATTTCCTAACTAAATTGGTTAAAACTACTTCAGCGGTAGGTATTAAAAATTTTCTTTGGTCAGTGTTATTAAATTTTATTTCAAATTGATCCTCTTCAAATTTTGGTAGTTGACCTGTACCAAACATTACGTCTTCGTTTACAATTAAAGGGGGTGAAATCTCTGTATACTTAAATTCGTTTACATGAGTATCTAGCATGAAATTTATAAGAGCTCTCTCAAGCATCGCAAATTTATCTTTTAGTACTACAAATCTAGATCCAGATAATTTAATTGAGGTATCAAAATCAATATTTTGATCTTTTGCTCCTAATTCAATGTGAGATTTTATTTTGAACGAAAACTTCTTTATATCTCCTTTTTTTTTAATGAATATATTTGATTTTGCATCTTTTCCAATTGGAACATCATCTAATGCTAGATTTGGAAGTGAGTAGATTATATTATCAATTTCGGCTTGACTGATAATTTGTTTTTTTTCTAGTTCTGAAATTTCTTGAGAGATTATTTTAGATTTCTCAAAATTGGATTTGTCTTTTGATTTCGATAAAGATTTTTTTTCTTGTTCAAGTTTTTCTTTCTTATTTATTAAATTTCTATTTAAATCATCTTTTTTTTTAAAATTATTTATATCAAAATCTATATTTCGATTTTTAAATTTTTTTTTAAGACTATCTAAATTTTTTCTTAATTCTTTTAAATTATGCATCTTCTAAATTTTCTTTTTTATTTTTTTTTTCAGTGAATCGAACTGTTATTATAGATAATTCATAAAGTAATAGTAGAGGTATTGCTAGACCCACCTGTGTTATTGGATCTGGTGGTGTTAAAATAGCTGCTAATGTAAAAATAATTACAATTACATATCTTCTTGTATTTTTAAGATATTGAGAATTAACAACTCCAATTCTAGCTAACAAATTTAATAAAATTGGTAATTGAAAACTTATACCAAAGGCAAAAATTAATCTCATTATTAAAGACAAATATTCATTAACTTTTGCTTCCAATTGAATGGGCAAACTTGTATTAGAGCCAATTGTCTCAAATGATAAAAAAAATTTAATTGCTAAGGGCATAACTAAATAGTAAACAAGCATTCCACCAAACATAAATAGAATAGGTGTTGAAATCAAATAAGGTAATAAAGCCTTTTTTTCATTTTTATATAAACCTGGGGCAATAAACTTATATATTTGTATTAATAAAAATGGACTTCCTAAAAAAATTGCTGCGAAAAAAGCTACTTTTAAGTAAGTGATAAATGTCTCATGTAATGCTGTAAAAATTAAACGTCTAGAAGACGGATCATCTCTCACAGCCTCAGCATAAGGTTGAACTAAAAAAGAATAAATATGTTCAGCGAATGTATAGGAAATAACAAATATAACTAAAATAAAAATAAGAGATTTTATTAATCTTGAACGTAATTCAACAAAGTGACTAGTAAAAGAATTATTATCACTCATTGTCTTTATTATTATTTTCCTTGTTAATATTTTTTTGATTATCTATCTCTTTTTGAACCTCTATATTTTCTGTCACTGAATTTACTTCTCGCTGAAAACTACTCAGTGTGTTTTTTAATTTTCCAAAGTATGATCCTATTTTTTTTAAAGCTATTGGAAACTCTTTAGGTCCTAAAACAAGTATTGCAATAATTACTATCGCTAATATCTCTAACCAACCTATTTGAGGCATATTAGATTATTTATTTTCAGAATTTGAGTTATCAGAATTATTGTTGGAACTATCATTACCTGAAGAATTTTCATCAGACATGCCTTTTTTAAAACTTTTAATACCTTTTGCAAGGTCACCCATAATACTGGATATTTTTCCCTTGCCGAAAAGTATTACTACTAAAATTGCAATAATAATTATTCCTGTCCAACCAATATTTCCCATAAGTAATTTATATACGATAATTTAACTTAAATAAATATCTTTATTTATCGTTCTCAGGAGCTTTTTTAATAGCTTCATCTATATCTTTGTAAATATTATTTTGCTTTTCATTAATTGTCTGTTCTTTGAAGAATTTACCTGTACCAAAAATAGATTTATCAATACTTGAAGTATCAATTAATCCAGCTGAACCAAGTTCATCTATAGTAGGTAAATCAGACAATTTTTGAATATTAAAATGATTTAAGAAATTTTCTGTAGTCGCATATTGTATTGGTTTACCTGGAACATCCTTCCTACCAGCTGGTCTTACCCACCCTAATTCAAGAAGAATTTCAAGAGTATTTGAAGCGAAGGAAACTCCTCTAATTTCTTCTATCTCAGATCTAGTAACCGGTTGATGGTAAACAATAATAGCTAAAGTTTCTACAGTTGCTTTAGACAATTTTTTTTGAGTAGATTTTTGAAGAGCCATCAATTTTGACAAATCTTCTGCTGTTCTAAAGGACCATTTATTTTTAATACAAACCAAGTTAATACCTCTATTTTTATAAATCTCTCTGATATTTTCTAAAATTTTTTTTATATTGTTATTAGTTTGAAGTCTTTTTTCAATTGTTTCAATATCTAAAGGTTCAGAGGCAGCAAATAGAATAGCCTCAACTTGCCTTTCTAATTTAGATGGCGATGCTGGAAACTTTATAATATTTGTTTTTTTATTAGGCATATTAATTTTTTTTAATCATTAATTTATCAAAGATTTTATTTTGATTTATTTTTACTATCCCCTCTTTAACTAATTCAAGGCTTGCGGCGAAAATGCCTGCTATGCCGGTTCTTTTCATTTTGTTTTTTAGATAAAAATTTGGGATTAATTCAACAAAATTTTTCCACTCATTAATTTTATCCAAATTTTTTTTTATTTGATTTATCCCCTCTTCAGTAGTTAAAACTGGTAATTTAGGAATACTTATATTTTGAAAAGTTTTTTGCATTTGTATTCCTGAGTAGCATTTAAGCAATTCATAAAGGGAAACATCATAAACCGGTGTGTTAATAGATCTAATGCCTCCTTTCATTCCTCTCGTAAATATGTGCACTCCCAATCTTTTTTTTTGTAACATTTGATCTGATAAAATTCTTATTAGTTCAAGCTTTTTAAGTTGTAATTTTAGTTTTTCTGCAACTTCTAAAGCCTTGAAATCATCATCTTCGTCCTCTGGAAGAAGTAATTTTGATTTTAAATAAGCTAACCATGTGGCCATTAATAAATATTCGGAAGCAGACTCTAAATCTAGATCTTTACTTTTTTTTATNAATTCTAAAAACTGATCAGCAAGTTTAGTGATGGATATCTCTGCTAAATCCACTTTCTGAGTTTTTGCTAACTCGAGTAAAACTTCAAGAGGACCACTAAAGTTAGGTATACTAATAGATATTTGTTTTGAATTATTTGATTCCATTTTTAATTTTACCTCAAAATTTTATAAATTTCTGATGTTTTTTTTGAAGTAAATTTATCAATTAACGGCACAGATTTTATCAATTTAAAGTTGTCTTTAATGTTTCCTGCGCAATATAAAACTAAATTACAACCTGCAGAAAGCGATTTTTTTGCATTTGTAATCAAATCAAACTTTAAAGCTTTCATAGAAATATCATCAGACATTAAAATACCTTTAAAACCAATTTTTTTTCTTATTATATCTTTTATTATTTTTTTTGAAAAAGTAGAAACATTCTTAGAGTCAATTTTTGAATAAAGTATATGAGCAGTCATTGCTAATTTTGCTGAAGATGATTTGAATGGATAAAAATCATATTTTTTTAAAATTTTTTCATCTAAATTAACTTTAGGTAAAAACAAATGACTATCCTTTGTTGAGCATCCGTGCCCCGGAATATGTTTTATAACATTTACTATATTTTGGGCATGACATTCTTTTATAGTTATTTTGCCTAATTGTTTTACAATTTCTATCTCTTTTGAAAAACTTCTTATACCAATAATTGAAGAAGTATTTTTTCTTAAAACATCGAGAACTGGAATTGTATTTATATTAATTCCTATTTTTTTTAGACTACTACATAATGATCTTAAGTAAGCCTTGTAAATTGAAACCGCAATTTTTTTATCTTTTTTATAAAGACTACCAAAAAAATTAGCATTTACATTATGATTGAAAATATTCGACAACCTTGAAACTGTTGACCCCTCCTCATCAATTAATATAGGAAATTTTTTATCTTTGGAGTATTTTTTGATATTTTTAATTAAACTTTTTATTTGATTGATAGATTTTATATTCCTTTTAAATAAAATTATTCCCCAAGGTTTTTCCTTTGATAAAAGTGACTTTTCCTGTTTACTTAAATAGTAACCTTTAATACTTATAATTATAGCTTTTTTTTTCATTCAGTTTTAAGCAAATTCCAAAAGCTTCTAAATTTATTATTCTTTATTTCATTAGAAAATCCATCATTAAATTCAATTACATTATTTGTGTCATTATTTAATACTGGTAAATTTGAAATTTTCGTGTTGATAATTTTATCTATATTATTCCTATTAAAATTTTTTTCTTCAATATTTTTATTTGAAGAATAATATTTAAAAGTTAAAAAAAAGAAAAACAAAACTAATATTATAAAAAAAACATTTATTATTTTTATCATTACATTTTTTTCGGAAGTGAGACACCTAGGATCCTCATTCCATTTTGTATCACCATAGCTACAAGATTAATAATCGATAAAATTTCTTTTCTTTTAATATGATTATTTTCTATAAACTTGTAATCTTTATTTTCATTTCCCTTACTCCAATAAGCATGAAATAAATTTGATAGTTCGTATAAATAAAAAGGAATTTTGTGTAAATCAAATTGTTTTGAAGCAGACTCAACAATTTTTGGCCATTCAAAAATTTTTCTAATAATTCTCGATTCCATTAAATTAAAATTTACGTTTTTTTCATCTAATTCAACCTTATTAGATAGACCAATATTTAAAGTTCTTAATAATGAATTTATTCTTGCATAAGCATATTGAACATAAAACACCGGATTATCTTTGGATTTTTCTTTAACCTTATCAAAATCAAAATCTAGCTCAACATCATTACTTCTATTAAGCATCATAAATCTTATCTGATCTTTTTCTACTTCATTGAAAAGATCTTGAACTGAAATAAACTCTCCGGCCCTCTTTGACATCTTATAGGGTTCTCCATTTTTATAAAGCTTAACTAATTGACATACTTTACAATTTAATTTTGTTTTGTTGTCAGATAAAGCCGAAACAGCAGCGGTTATTCTTTTTATGTAACCTGTATGATCTGCGCCTAGTATATTTATTAAATTTTCATATTTTCTGTTTATTTTATCCATATGATAGGCGACATCATTAGCAAAATATGTCCAAGAGCCATCATTTTTTTGAAGTGCTCTATCAGTATCGTCACCGAATAAAGTTGATTTAAAAACCAACCTTTTAATNTTTTTCCAATTCTCATTGGACTCTCCTTTCGGAGGTTTTAAATACCCTTCACTTACGAAATTTTTTTCTTTAAGTTTTTTTACAGTTTTGTTCACTAAATCCTTATTAACTATTTCTGTTTCAGAAAAAAAAATATCATGCGAGATACCTAAAAGTTTTAAATCTTTTTTTATTAATTCCATAGACTCTTTTAATGAGTTTTTTTTCAAAAATTCAAAATTTTTACTAAATTCTTTAAAATCTTTTTGCTTATTATCTTTTATTATATTCTCAGCAATATCCCTTATATAAAGACCTGGGTACAGATTTTCTCTACTGGGAAATTTTTTATTATATTTAATTTCTAAAATTCTTTGATGTACAGACTCCACAAAATTTTTAATTTGGTTTCCATAGTCATTAATATAGTATTCTTTTATTACTTTATTTCCGTTAAACTTTAATAAATTTGCCAAGACATCGCCATAAACAGCTCCTCTACAATGACCCACATGCATTGGTCCTGTAGGATTCGCAGATACAAACTCTATATTGTATGTTGTATTATTTTTAAATGATCCATAGGTCGTATTTTCTTTTAAAATTAAATTTATATTATTTAATAAAGCTAATTTTGAAAGTTTTATATTTAAGAAACCAGGCCCAGCGATTTCTATTTCCGAAAAACTACTTATTTTTTGTAAAAAAATCTCTTTAAGTTTTGTAGCTAATAATTTTGGATTTATATTATTTTTTTTTCCAAGTACCATTGCAATATTACAAGATAAATCAAAATTAAATTGTTCTGGTGGTATTTCTAAATTTACACCTTTCAAATCATCTAATTGATTTAATTCTAAATTATTTTTTTGAGATAAAATAAGATCTTTAATTTCTGATAAATGATGTTCAAAAATATTCATTTTATTTGATTGTATAGATTTATTGCATATCTATCGGTCATTCCAGCGATATAATCGCAAATAATCCGCTCTGTATTTGAATTTGTATATTTTTTTATATCTATATACCTTTCTGGATCTTTTTTAATTTTTGCAAATAATGTTGTTATTACCTTTCTTCCATAATTAGTCTTCAAATGCACCTTTCTATGAAAATACATTTTTTGTCTCAAAAATCTTTTAATTTGTTTATCAAATTTTTTCATCTTACTCGAAAATGACACTAATTGATTTTCAGTTTTATAAATATCATTTAAATTCTTTATTTTATAAAGTTTAATATTATTCCTTGTTGTAATTATTACATCACTTACCATTTCATTTATGATTTCTCTAATAATCTGTCTAATAACTAAGTCTATAGAATAAATTTTTAATTTTTTTGTGTGTTTTATTATAATTTTATTAAGTATCGGAATATTTTTTAATTGATTTAATTTGAATAAATTCGATTTCAATCCATCTTCAAGGTCGTGACTATTATATGCTATATCATCAGAAATTGATGCTATCTGCGCTTCTAATGAAGAATTTAAATAAAAATTAATCTTATTTTTGAAAAAATTTTTTCCCAAAATTCTGTTTATTTTTGTAAGATTTTTAACAGGACCATTATGTTTTATAAGACCATCTAGTGTTTCTATAGAGAGATTTAAACCTTTAAAATTATAATATCTATTTTCTAAGATAGTTATAATTCTTAAAGTCTGTATATTATGATCGAAACCTCCAAAATTTTTCATACAGTTATTTAACGCTTCTTCACCTGCGTGACCAAATGGAGTGTGTCCTAAATCGTGTGCCAAGCTTAAAGTTTCACATAAGTCTTCATTTANATTAAAATATTTTGATAAAGTTCTTGCTATTTGAGAAACTTCAAGAGAGTGAGTAATTCTTGTTCTAAAATGATCTCCTGAAGTATTAACAAATACTTGTGTTTTATGCTTCAGTCTTCTAAAAGCTGTAGAGTGAATTATTCTATCTCTGTCTCTTTGAAAATCATTCCTTAAATCTGTTTTTTTTTCTTTAAAAATTCTGCACTTCGACCGTTGGGGAACAGCCAAAATAGACAATTTGCCGTTTGATTTTTTTTGCATGGTAACATCTAAGATTATATACTAGATATATAACGTTTATGGAAAAAAAATTAAATTTTACTAACCAAGCTTTAGACCAAATTAATAAAATTACTAATGGTAAAGATAAAAAATTTTTTAGAATCACTGTGCAAGGTGGTGGATGCTCAGGATTTAAGTATAGTTTTGGTTTTGCATCAAAATCAAACAAAGATGATGTGATCTTCGATAAATCTGTAATTGATAAATCCTCATTAGAAATTATCTCTGGTTCAATTATTGATTTTAAGAAAGAAATGATTGGAGAGACTTTTGTAATTGATAACCCTAAAGCGAAAGCTGCTTGTGGTTGTGGATTATCTTTTTCTGTTTAATGAAAATTATTTCCTGGAATGTTAATTCTGTTCGAGCAAGAATTGATAATATAAAAGATTATATAAAAGACTCTTCTCCTGATATTTTATTTTTACAAGAAATTAAAACTCAAAATGAAAATTTTCCCGCTAATGAATTTGAAAAACTTGGCTACAGATCTTATGTTCATGGTCAAAAAAGTTACAACGGTGTAGCTTTAATTGGTAAATATGAATTAAACAACGTAAATACTAACTTTATAGAAGATGATCTTAAACAGTCACGTATTATAACAGGAGAATTGATTATAAATAATAAAAAAATTGAATTAAT